>Ga0226835_1000216_pt1 | contig 91729 bp, 88 predicted proteins | sample LAC_MetaG_1_FD_163627 | JGI IMG/M metagenome (GOLD analysis project Ga0226835, IMG submission 163627) | Anaerobic ammonium oxidizing microbial communities from anammox membrane bioreactor (MBR) in UC Berkley, California, United States -... | ecosystem: Engineered > Bioreactor > Anaerobic >... | reverse complement strand
GCGCCCTGTCTCTGGTTCGACACACAGGCCGAGGCTGCCCGTTTCTATGTCTCGGTGTTCCTGAACGCAAAACTCGGGCGCATCTCACACTACGGTAACGAAGGACAGAACATCCACGGCAAGGCATCCGGCATGGTGATGGTCGCGGAATTCACGCTCGAGGGACAGAATTTCGTCGCGCTCAATGGCGGGCCGCACTTCACGTTCGACGAAGGGGTATCCTTCCAGGTGTTTTGCGAAACGCAGGACGAGATCGACTATTATTGGAGCAGGCTCGGCGACGGAGGCGAATATGGGCCCTGCGGCTGGCTGAAAGACCGGTTCGGCCTATCATGGCAGGTTGTCCCCTCTGTCGTTCCGGACATGATGACGGATCCCGATCGCGAGAAATCCGACCGGGTGATGAAAGCCATCCTGCAGATGAAGAAGATCGATCTCGCTGTCCTGCGCCGCGCCTATGACAACGCAGAGCCGTGAGCGCAGCAAGGTCGCCGGCCGGTCCGGCGGAATGACGCGAAAGGAACCATGATGATCGTTCAGCCTTATCTGTTTTTTGAGGGGCGCTGCGAGGAGGCCATTGTCTTCTATCGCGACGCGCTCGACGCCAAAGTGACCATGACGATGCGCTACAAGGACAGCCCCGAGCCGTCGCAACCGGGCACAATGCCGCCCGGTTCTGAGAACAAGATCATGCATGCCAGCCTGCGCATCGGCGACACGGCCGTGATGGCGTCCGACGGCCATTGCAGCGGCAAGCCCGGTTTTCAGGGCTTCGCACTTGCGATCACAGTGGCGGATGCGGCCGAAGCCGACCGGCGCTTTGCGGCGCTGGCCAATGGCGGCAACGTCATCATGCCGCCGGCCAGGACATTCTTTTCGCCACGCTTCGGCATGGTTACAGACCGGTTCGGCGTGTCCTGGATGGTGATGGCTTCGCCGGAACAGACATGATGGAAGCAAGGAGAAAGCACATGGCATATGTCGACGGATTTGTCGTGCCCGTTCCGAAAAAGAAACTCTCCGCCTACCGCGCCATGGCGCGTAAAGCCGGGAAGGTTTGGCGCGAGCACGGCGCGCTCGAATTCCGCGAATGCGTCGCCGACGACGTCAAGAAAGGCAAATGGACGTCGTTTCCGCGCAGCGTGAAGCTGAAGACGAACGAGACCGTTCTGTTTTCCTACATCGTCTACAAATCGCGCAGGCAGCGGGATCGCGTCCTCGCGAAGGTGATGAAGGATCCGCGGCTCGCCAAGATGATGAAGCCGGACGCGATGCCGTTCGACGGCAAGCGCATGATCTGGGGCGGATTCAAGGCGATCGTCGATCTGTGAAGCGGCCCCGCGCGGGCGCATCGGCGCTCGAGCCTGAACCAGGACCGGCGTCGCCGGTCGACACCCAGACTTTGCCTGCATGCATCCTCACGGACGCAGGCCGACAGGGACCAGCATCATGTCAGTGGCACAGACCGGGGAATTCACGATCACCCGCAGCTTCGACGCACCGCGCGACAAGGTCTGGAAAGCCTGGACCGATGCGGACAGCCTGGAGCAATGGTGGGGGCCGAAAGGCTGTACGCTGCGCGTGGTGAAATTCGATCTACGGCCGGGCGGCATGTTCCACTATGCGATGGAATTTCAGTCCGGCCGGCCGATGTACGGTCGCTTTGTCTATCGCGAGATCGCGGCGCCGGAGCGTCTCGTCTATGTCAGTTCCTTTTCGGATGCGGAAGGCGTCATCGCGCGCGCGCCGTTTCCGCAGATCAAGGACAGTTGGCCGCTCGAAGTGCTCAACACGCTGACCCTCGGCGAAGACGGCGACAGGACCCTGCTGACCCTGCGCGCGCATCCGCTCAACGGCAGCGCCGCCGAAATCGACACTTTCATTGGCATGTTCGATTCCATGCTTCAAGGCTTCGGCGGCACCTTCGAGCAGCTTGAAACGCATCTATCGAAGACCTGAAGCAGCCCCTGCCGGGATCGCAATATCGTTCGGAGGCATCGGAGGCCCGCCAGCCTGAAAGCATTCGCCGAGAACTAGACCGTTGAACAGGAGATCATCATGCTCACCCTCATCCTCATCGCGCTTGGCGTCATGATTGCTGCCGTGGCTTTTCTCGCCGCAACCAAACCCGACACGTTTCGCATCAGCCGGTCCACGACGGTCGATGCAAGCCCGGAACGGATATTTCCGCTGGTGAACGAGCTGCGCGCGCACCGGTCATGGTCGCCCTTCAATCAGGACCCGGCGATGAAGCGCACCTATAGCGGCCCGGATGCCGGCAAAGGTTCCGTGATGGCGTTCGACGGCGGCTACAAGACGGGCGTCGGCCGCCTTTCGATCACCGAGGCGGCGGCACCGTCCAGAATCCTGATGAATCTCGTCATGACCAGGCCGCTGCGCTGCGACAACGTGGTCGAGTTCACCTTCGAACGACAAGGCTCTTCGACGCTGGTGACCTGGGCCATGCATGGCCCGCAGACTTTCGCCGGCACGCTGATGAGCGTATTTGTCGACTGCAACAAGATGTGCGAGCGGCAGTTCGACGCCGGCCTCACCAGACTGAAGGAGATCGCCGAGGGCAACCACGTCAGGCCCGCGGCATAACGAAAAAGCACGAACAGCCGCGAAAGCGCGCCGGCAACCGGACCATCGGGTATTTCATCATGTCTCTCACGCTCCATTTCCATCCGCTGTCGTCGTTCTGCATGAAGGTGCTGATCGCCCTCTACGAGAACGAGACGCCGTTCACGCCCCACATCGTCGACCTGATGGACGAGGCCGCCGCCGCCGCTTTCAGGAAGCTGTGGCCGATCGGCAAATTTCCGGTGCTGCACGACAGCGCCCGAAGCCGGACGATCCCGGAAACGAGCATCATCATCGAGTATCTGGATCAGGATTACCCCGGCCGAACGCGCTTCATTCCATCCGACAGCGACCTCGCATTGCAGACGCGCCTGCAGGATCGGTTTTACGATCTCTATGTACATTTGCCGACGCAGGAAATCGTCGGCAACCGCTTGCGTCCGGCCGACAAAAAGGACCCGTTCGGCGTTGCGCAGGCGAGGAAACGTCTCGCGGGTGTCTACGACATGATCGAGCGCGATATGACCGGTCGCACATGGGCCATGGGCGATGCGTTCACCATGGCCGATTGCGCAGCGGCCCCGGCCTTGTTCTACGCAAACAAGGTGATGCCGCTGGACGATCACAGGAATACCGCGGCCTATCTCGACCGGCTGATGCAGCGACCGTCCTACGCACGCGCGTTGGAAGAGGCGAAGCCCTATTTCCGGCTCTTCCCGAGCGAGGACTAGCTCTCACGATGGAAGGTCAGCGCGTGGGAACCGGCTTCTCGCCGCGATAATCGTAGAAGCCGCGCTTGGTCTTGCGACCGAGCCAGCCGGCCTCGACGTATTTCACCAGCAATGGGCACGGCCGGTATTTCGAGTCGGCAAGACCCTCATAGAGCACCTGCATCACCGACAGACAGGTATCGAGACCGATGAAGTCGGCCAGCTCGAGCGGACCCATCGGATGGTGGGCGCCGAGCCGCATCGCGGTGTCGATCGATTCGACGGTGCCGACACCCTCGTACAGCGTATAGATCGCCTCGTTGATCATCGGCAGCAGGATGCGGTTGACGATGAAGGCGGGGAAATCCTCCGAGACCGCGATCGTCTTGCCAAGACGCTTCACGAATTCCTTGCTCGCCTCGAACGTGGGATCGCCGGTCGCGATGCCGCGGATCAGCTCGACCAGTTCCATCAGCGGCACCGGATTCATGAAATGAATACCGATGAATTTTTCCGGCCGGTCGGTCGCCGAGGCCAGGCGCGTGATCGAGATCGACGAGGTGTTGGTGGCGACGATGGCGTCGGCCTTGAGGATCGGACACAGCGCGGAGAAAATCTTGCGTTTGATCTCCTCCTTCTCGACCGCGGACTCGATCACGAGATCGCAGTCGGCCAGGTTCTCGATCTTCTCCGCGCCTTCGATCAACGCGAGCGCTTCCTTGCGCTGATCCTCGGTGATGATCTTCTTGGCGACCTGGCGCGCCATGTTGCCGTTGATGGTCGCGAGCGCATCCTTGATCCGGTCGGGCGCGACGTCGTTGAGCAGAACCGGGAACCCTGCGAGCGCGCAGACATGGGCGATGCCGTTGCCCATCTGCCCCGCGCCGATGATGCCCACCTTGCGAATGCTTTGCGCCATGCTGTCCGTCCAACCGAATGTGGAGGTGTGAGAGCGTTCTGCCGGAAGGCCGTTTCTACGCCGATCCGGTATGCCTTGCCAGCCTTTAACCCTTGATCTTGGCCAATTCCGCGTCGAGCTCGGGCAGGGCCTGGTAGAGGTCGGCGACCAGCCCATAGTCGGCGACCTGGAAGATCGGGGCCTCTTCGTCCTTGTTGATCGCAACGATGATTTTCGAATCCTTCATGCCGGCGAGGTGCTGGATCGCGCCGGAAATGCCGACCGCGATATAGAGCTCGGGTGCGACAACCTTTCCGGTCTGGCCGACCTGCCAGTCGTTCGGCGCATAGCCGGCATCGACCGCCGCGCGCGAGGCGCCGACGGCCGCGCCCAGCTTGTCGGCCACGGGCTCGATGTATTTCGCGAAATTCTCGCGGTTTTGCATGGCGCGTCCGCCGGAAATAATAATTTTTGCCGAGGTCAGTTCTGGCCGGTCCGATTTCGACAATTCCTCGCCGACAAAACCCGAAACGCCCGGGTCGGCCGCCGCCGCGACGTCTTCCACGGGCGCGGAGGACGCGCCCGCGCCCGTGACCGGGAAAGTCGAGGTGCGCACGGTGATGACTTTCTTCGGCTCCGCAGACTTCACGGTCTGGATCGCGTTGCCGGCATAGATCGGCCGCTCGAACATGTCTGGCGCGACCACTTTCGTGATGTCGGAAATCTGCATCGTGTCGAGCAGGGCGGCGACCCGCGGCATGAAATTCTTGCCCGTGGTGGTCGCCGGCGTGACGATCGCGTCATAGCCGCCCGCCAGTCCGACGACGAGTGCGGCGAGCGGCTCGGCAAGCGCATGCTCGTAGGCAGCCGCATCGGCCACCATGACTTTCCTGACGCCGTCGAGCTTGGCCGCCGCATCGGCGACCGCGCGGCAGCCCTTGCCGGCCACCAGTACATGCACGTCGGAGCCGAGCGCCTTCGCTGCCGTCAGCGCCTTGTTGGTGGCGTCCTTGAGCATCTTGTTGTCGTGTTCGGCAATCAGCAAGGTGGTCATGACAGCACTCCCGCATCCTTGAGCTTGCCGACGAGTTCGGACACCGAGCCGACCTTGACGCCGGCCTTGCGGCCCGGCGGCTCGGTGGTCTTGAGCACCTGCAGACGCGGCGCCACATCGACGCCATAGGCATCGGGCGCCTTCTCGTCGATCGGCTTCTTCTTTGCCTTCATGATATTGGGCAGGCTGGCATAGCGCGGCTCGTTCAGCCGCAGATCGGTGGTCACGATCGCCGGGCCCTTGAGCTTCACCGTCTGCAGGCCGCCGTCGACTTCGCGCGTCACCGTGACGTCGCCGCCCTCGATGGACAGCTTGGAGGCGAACGTGCCCTGCGGCCAGCCGAGCAAGGCGGCGAGCATCTGGCCGGTCTGGTTGCTGTCGTCGTCGATCGCCTGCTTGCCCATGATCACAAGGCCGGGCTTTTCCTCGTCGACAATCGCTTTGAGGATTTTCGCGACCGCAAGCGGCTCGCACACGACGTCGGTCTTCACCAGGATGCCGCGATCGGCGCCCATGGCAAGACCAGTGCGGATCGTCTCGGCGGCCTGCGCCGGACCGATCGAGACGCACACGATCTCGGTCGCCTTGCCGGCTTCCTTCAACCGGATCGCCTCCTCGACGGCAATCTCGTCAAAGGGGTTCATCGACATCTTGACGTTGGCAAGCTCCACGCCCGAACCGTCCGACTTGACGCGGATTTTGACGTTGTAATCGACGACCCGTTTCACGGGCACGAGAATCTTCATGTCCCATCCTTCGCAGGTGCGAAATCGGCGCTACCTAAAAGCGGTTCTGACGAGGTGTCAACGCGGTCGGTAAAATTCGCTGCCGGGAGCGCAGCCGCAGCCGGCCTCGCCGGCTTTATGTCAGGCAAACAGCGGGACGTCCCGCCGGCGCATGACCAAGATCAAGGACAAGCCCGCGACAAAGCCACCGGCATGGGTCCAGTAGGCGGTCCGCACATCGCTGATCGGCCACCAGATGCTGAACGCCTGCCAGGCAGCCCAAAGCGCGATCACCCAAAAGGCCCGCAGCCGCACGGTCAAAAGCCCGAGCACGAGCACGGTCATCCGTGCATGCGGGCGCAAGAGCAGGTAAGCCCCCACGACCCCGGCCACCGATCCCGAAGCCCCGATGACCGGCGCTAGCGACTGCGCATCGCTCAGCGCCTGCGCGATCGCGCCCACCGCGCCGCACAGAAAATAGAAAATGAGGAAGCGGAGATGGCCGGTCGCAGCCTCGATGTCGTCGCCGAGCACCCAGAGCACGATCATGTTGGCGGTGAGATGCAGCCAGCTCGCGTGCAGGAACGTGTAGGTCAGCAGGCTGACCGCGGGCCAGATCGTCAGCCCCAGCGCGGAGCCTTCCGGCGTGCCCAGCAGAACCGCCGGGACAACCCCGAAATTATATCCGATGACGAATACGGCAAGCGCCGACAACACCGCCAGCAACACATAGACAATAACGTTGAGCGCAACGAGGCTCCAGACCGCCCATGCACGGAAGCCGGGGCGCGCGATTCCATCCTCGTCATGGACCGGAATGACCACTGCGCTTGCCCCGCCTCACCGGTTGGCGCCGGGAATCCACAGCACGTCGCCGCGGCCCTGGTCGTTGGCGAACCGGCTGGCGACGAACAGAAAATCCGACAGGCGATTGACGTACTTGATCAGCGCCGGCGACACGCTTTCGCCCGGCCGGTCGGCAAGCTCGATGACCTGACGTTCGGCGCGACGGCAGACCGTCCGCGCCAGATGCAGATAGGCGGCGGTCGGCGAGCCCCCGGGCAACACGAAAGAACGCAACGGCTGCAGGTGTTCGTTCAGGCTGTCGATCTCTGCTTCCAGACGTTCGACCTGGCGTTCGACGATCGACATCCGCTCGCCGCCCGGCCCCTTGCCCACACCGGGCGAGGCAAGGTCGGCGCCGAGATCGAACAGGTCGTTCTGGATGCGCATCAGCATGGCATCGAGCCCGGCGTCGCCCGCGGTATGCAGGCGCGCGAGCCCGATGGCGGCGTTGCATTCGTCGATGGTTCCGTAGGCCGCCACCCGCAGATCGTACTTCTTGCGCCGTTCCTGGCTGGCGAGCGCCGTGGTGCCGTCGTCGCCGGTGCGGGTATAGATTTTATTGAGGACAACCATCGCTAGCGGCCCATGAGCCAGATCGTGATCATGATGATCACGAGCGCAACGAACTGCAACAGGACACGCAGACGCATCAGGCGCTGCGACGTGTTCGGCGAACCGCCGCGCATCATGTTGATCAGCCCGAACAGGAGCACGATGCCGACGGCGCCGATCGCGACCGGGACGAGAAAATAGAAGAAGCTTGTCATCGGCTCTCCCTTAGCACCGAAGGCGCATCGCTGCCACCCGGCCGGCGCGGCCACGCATCGCAAACAAAGCGCCCCGGGCCTTCCGGTCCCGGGGCGTAAGACGAGTCGCGTCGAGTGGACGAAGAAAAATGGCTCAGGCCGTAGCGGACGGCGTCAGCGGGCCATCTCGACCAGATGCTTCTCGATCTCGTGCACCGGCATTTTCACATAGTCCTTGTCGATTTCCTTGCGGACCGCATCGCGGACATGGGTGGAATAGGCTTGCCGCAGGACGCCGAGCGCGCGCGGCGGGGCGACGAAAACAAGCGCTTTGGTCTCACCCGAAGCGATCGCCGCGTCGAGCCGAACGGCCAGCTTGGCGAGGAATTCCCGTTCGGCCTGGGCGTGCCAGTCGGTCTGCTCCATCGCGCTGCGGGCGCTACCGACGGAGGAAATCGCGCGGCCGGGCGCGTCGGTGCCCTGGTCGCGCGTCGCCGGATTTTCCTGCTGATGGACTTCTTTCGTCTTCAGGTTGGGGAACTTCTCGTCGCCGGCGTTTTCGAGAATCAACGCCTTGGCACCGTCGCAAACAACGATCCAGAGTCCCGGCTCCATCTTCATAATCGTCTTTACTCCCTTGATCCGTCGTTTTTATGCGGCCAGCCGCATCGATCCGTCTTGCGCTGGATCAACGCGCACGGCGTTCGAACGTTGCGTCAATTGCTGCCGTCAAGCAGCCGGCGAGCAATCACCTGGGCCTGAATTTCGGCAGCCCCCTCGAAGATGTTGAGAATGCGTGCGTCGCACAGGATGCGCGAGATGGGGAATTCGAGCGCGAAGCCGTTGCCGCCATGGACCTGGACGGCATTGTCGGCCGACGCCCAGGCCACCCGCGCCGCCAGCAGCTTGGCCATGCCGGCTTCGAGGTCGCAGCGGCGGCCCGAATCCTTCTGGCGCGCCGCGAAATAGGTCAGCTGCCGCGCGATCGTGATCTCCACCGCCATCATGGCGATCTTGTCCGACACGCGCGGAAAGCCGACGATCGGCTCCCCGAACTGCTGGCGCTGCTCGGCATAATTGAGCGCTTCCTCCATCGCCGACTGCGCGACACCGACCGCGCGTGCGGCGGTCTGGATGCGGGCCGCCTCGAAGGTCTGCATCAGTTGCTTGAAGCCGAGCCCCTCGACTCCGCCGAGCAAATTCTCCGTCTTCACTTCGAAGCCGTCGAAGGCGATCTCGTATTCCTTCATGCCGCGATAGCCGAGCACCTCGATCTCGGTGCCGGACATGCCGGGCGCCGGGAACGGATTGTCGTCGCTGCCGCGCGGCTTCTCGGCCAGCAGCATGGACAGGCCGCGATAGCCGGCTTCCTTCGGATTGGTGCGCACGAGCAACGTCATCAGGTCGGCGCGCACCGGATGGGTGATCCAGGTCTTGTTGCCGTAGACCCTGTAAACATCGCCCTCGCGCACCGCGCGCGTCTTGAGCGAAGCCAGGTCGGAACCGGTATTGGGTTCGGTGAAGACGGCGGTCGGCAGCACCTCGCCGGAGGCGATTTTCGGCAGCCACTTGCGTTTCTGCTCTTCGGTGCCGCTGCCGAGGATCAGCTCGGCGGCAATTTCCGAACGCGTGCCGAGCGAGCCCACGCCGATATAGCCGCAGGACAATTCCTCCGACACGACGCACATCGATTCCTTGCCGAGTCCCATGCCGCTGTATTCTTCCGGGATCGTCAGGCCGAACACGCCCAGTTCCGACATCTGTCCGATGACGGAAAGCGGGATGTAGCTGTTGGTCTTGTGCCAGCCGTGCGCGTGCGGAGCGACTTCGCTCGCCACGAACTTGCGCATCTCCTCGCGGATCGATTCCAGCGTGTCGTCGAGTACGCTGTTGCCGATGGTGGAATTGCGCTGCTGGCGCATCAACTCGACGAGGCGCGCGCGCCGCACCGGGCTGTTGCCGTTCTGGATCAGGTTTTCCACCACCGGAGTCATGCGCGCCGCCACCGCCGACAGCGGCAGCCCCAGATCCGACAGCCGCACGATCTCGGTCTGGCTCATCGGAATGCCGCCGACGATCTGGGCAAGGTATTCGCCAAGACCGATCCGCACGATCAGTTCCTCGGTCTCCCCCAAGAGGCCGGCGGCCTCCAGCCGCTGCGCATAGGACGACAGCTGCCGCAACGCCTCGACATAGGTCGCAAGCCAGGACAGGCCGTGGGTCGCGCGCTGCTCGCGATCGATAGCGCGGGCGAGAAGCTTGCCTTCGGCGGAGACCCGATCGCGGACCCACTGCACGGCCTCGGCCAGGATGGCGTCGGCAAACACCACCGCCTCCGCGCTCAGCGCAATGATGTTTTCCGAAGCATTCGGGCGGAGGGCGGCAACAGACATCGTAGGGATCCTGGATCGAGGTGGATGACGGGTATTCATAAACCACACTAATGGTGCAACGCACAAAATCAACCGCATCGGTCAACCGGCTACCAGAGCGGGTTGCGGTAGCCCCTTGCTACAATTTTAACCATTTCAGGCTCACCTTCACCGACAATTGGATGTCCAACAATCACGCCGCGCCGCCGTGCGCGATGTCCGAACGAAGCAGGCTCATGAGCGCGATCCGAGCAATCCCCGGCGCCATCTCCGGCTTTTTCGAAGCGCCGATTTCAGCACTATCCCGCCTCGTCTCGACTGTCAGCGTCCGCACCCGCATCGTCGTGATCGCCCTCATCCCGCTCGCCGGCTTTGCGGCCAATGGCGGGGCATTCATGACCGGGGAAGCCGAGGTCGCCCGCGCTTTCGACAGCGTTGTTTCGGCCGGCACCCTCAATGATGCGAGCCGCAACTTCAAGGATGCCCTCTCGCGCATGCGGATGGCCGCGACAGATTTTTCGCGCGATTCCAGGCCCGACAGTATCCGCATCTATAACGACGCCTACACGGCGGCGACGACCGAGATCGCGCGCATCCAGACGCACAGGGATCTCGGCGGCAACGCGCTTCTGCCGGAAGCCAGCGAGCAGCTCGAATACCTCAAGAAAGCCTTCGACAAGATGGTGAGCGCGCAGGAAGCGGTCGGCTTCGGCGAGGCGCAGGGTATCCGCGCGCGCCTGCACGATTCGATCTATCTTGCCGAAACCGCGGCGGCCGACCTGAGCTGGCTGACGCCGGCGGACGCAAGCGCGCTCGCGATCTCCATCGCCACGATCCGCCGGCTACAGACCGAATACATGCTGCGTCGCCTGCCGCAGATCCAGCAGGAATTCTTCGCGGAAATCGAGAAGTTCGGAGCCGCCATCGACAAGGTGGTGGCCGTCGACGTCATGAAGATGTCAATCCGCGAGGCGATGAAATTCTATGCCGCGGCGTTCCGCGAATGGGTGGCCGAAACCAACAAGGTGGCGACCCATCTCGATGCGATCGAAGCGGGCACGCAGGGCCTGATCGGCCAGACCGACGCCGTGGTTTTCTCCGCCGGCCTGCAGCAGCGGCGGGCATCGGACCAACTGGCGGAATCGCAGTCGCAAACGCGGACGATCATCGTCGCCGTCGGCTGCACCGCGATGGTGATCGGCCTTTTCCTGAGCTGGCTGATCGGACTGAGCATCATCCGTCCGCTCAAGGGCCTTGCAGGCGTGATGAAGGTGCTCGCCACCGGCAATACGGCAACCGACATCCCCGGCACCCGCCTGAAGGACGAAATCGGCGATATGGCGCGCACGGTGATCGTGTTCCGCGACAACATGGTCGAGCGTGAAAAACTTGCCGCCGGCCAGGCCGAAGAAGGACGCAACCGCGAGCAGCGGGCGGAAGCCGTCACGACCAGCATCGCCCAGTTCGAACGCACGGTCGAGCAGGCGCTCGGCAAGGTACGCGCCGCCGCCGGTCAGCTCGAAGCCGCCGCCGGCACGCTCAACAGCGCCGCCGACGCGGTGTCCGCCGAGGCCAACGCCGCCGGCGAGCGCGTCAACGCCGCCTCCGAAAATATCACCGGCGCCGCCGGTTCGGCCGAGGAACTTGCCGCCTCGATCAACGAGATCGCCGGCCAGGCCGGCAAATCGACCCAGGTCGCCACGCGCGCCGTCGCCGAAGCCGGCCGCGCCGTCAAGACCATGACGGAGCTTGGCAATGCCGCCAATCGCATCGGCGAGGTGATCGGACTGATCCAGGCCATTGCCGGCCAGACCAACCTGCTCGCGCTCAACGCCACGATCGAGGCCGCACGCGCTGGCGAAGCCGGACGCGGCTTCGCGGTCGTGGCGTCCGAGGTCAAGTCGCTGGCCGGCCAGACTGCGAAAGCGACCGAGGAAGTCGCGTCGCAGATCGGCGAAATCCAGTCGGCGGCGAGCGAAGCCTCGCGCACGATCGAGCAGATGAAAGCGATCATCGACGAAATGTCGGGCATGGCCGCGAGCGTCGCCGCCGCGGTCGAACAGCAGAACAGCGCCGTCGCCTCGATCGCCCAGGGCGTCCATCGCGCCTCCGACGATGCGCACACCGGTGCCGACGCCATGTCACGCGTCGCACAAGCGTCCAGCGATGCACGCTCAACCGCCGAAAAGGTCAATACGCTGGCCGACACCCTGGCCGCGGAGGCGGAAAGTCTCGACGGGGAGATCCGCAGCTTCCTGGCCCGCGTCAGCGCCGCCTGAGAAATTTCAGCACGTTCGCCTTGCGAAAGGAATGAAATGCAGCACCAAGCTGATCTTGGAAACCACAACCGTTTTCTCCAGTGGCCGAAAATCGCCCTGTCGGTGCGATCGCGCATCATCGCGATTGCCGCCATTCCGGTCGCAGGCTTTCTGGTCAACGGCACCGCTTTTCATGTCGGCGAAACCGCGGTGGAGACCGCGCTGGCGAGCGACCGCGCGGCGGTCGCGATGGTGGAAGCAAGCGGCGATCTGAAGAGCGCCGTCACCTCGATCCAGTCGGCCGCGCGCAGCTTCGTGGCGCAGCCGCGCCAGGAAATGGCCGCCCAGCTCGATAACGGCCTCAAGCAGGCGGTAGCGCATTTCCGCAGGATCGAGGCGCTCGACCTCAGCGGCAGGAAGCAGACCGAGCCGGTGGAGCGCATCCTCAACCGCATCACCTTCAACGTGACCGAGCTGATCAAGGAAGTGAACACGCTGGGGGGCGACGAATCCGGCGGCATCCGCAAGGAACTCGCCAACGCCCCCGCCGCCATCGAGAACGCGGTGGCGGCGGCGGCGGCGAAGGCCGGAAGCAATTTCACCGCCGACGCGATCGCGACGTCCCTGCTCGTCCTCACCCAGCGGGAAGCCGGCTACCGTGCCACCGGGCTTTACGACCTGCGCGAGAAATTCCGCGCCGAGCTGGAAAATTTCGAAACCGCGGTCGACGCCGCGCCGATTTCACCGGCCGGCAAGGACACGATCAAGGCAGCGGCGCAGGCCTATGCGACGGCTTTCAAGACCTGGGCCGAGTCGACGCAGAGCATCAACAGCCGTCTGGCGGCGGTCGATTCCGATACCCAGATCGCCATCGGCGTCGTCAACGACATCGTCGAGACGGCTTCGCGGCAGCGCGGAGCCGCGGCCACGCAACTGGCCGGCGCGCAGTGGCGCACGAAGATGAACATCGCCGCCATCGGATTGTGCACGGTGCTGATCGGCATCGCCTTTAGCTGGCTGATCGGCCGCAGCATCACCAAACCGCTGCAGCAATTGTCGGCCGCGATGACGCGGCTGGCGTGCGGCGACACCGCGCTCGACATTCCCGCGACCGGACACAAGGACGAAATCGGCGACATGGCGCGCACCGTGATCGTGTTCCGCGACAACATGATCGAGCGCGAACAGCTTGCCGCCGCGCAAAACCGCGAAAGCCGCTCGCGCGAACAGCGTAGCGAGGCAATCGCGGCAACCATCGCGCGCTTCGAACAATCCGTCGATACGGTCCTGGCGAAAGTGCGCGAAGCGGCGCACCGCCTGGAATCGACGTCCGGCAAGTTGGACAAGGCGGCGGGCGCGATGACGGTGGAAGCACGACAGGCCGGCGAGCGGGTGGGCGCGGCGTCTGAGAACGTCACGGGCGCCGCCGCATCGGTGGAGGAACTGGCCGCTTCGATCAGTGAAATCGCAAGCCAGGCCAACAAGTCGACCGCCGTCGCGCGGCGCGCGGTGGACGAATCGCGCCGCACTTCGCAGACCATGGCCGAACTCGGCAGCGCGGCGACCCGCATCGGCGAGGTCGTAAGCCTGATCCAGGCGATCGCCGGCCAGACCAACCTGCTCGCCCTCAACGCCACCATCGAGGCGGCACGCGCGGGCGAGGCCGGGCGCGGTTTTGCGGTCGTGGCATCCGAGGTGAAGTCGCTCGCCGGCCAGACCGCGAAGGCGACCGAAGACATCGCTGGCCAGATCGGAGCGATCCAGTCGGCCGCGGCCGACGCGGCCGAAGCGCTCGGTCAGGTCAACGAGATCATCGAAGACATGTCGAGCATCGCCACGAGCGTCGCGGGCACTGTCGAGGAACAGAATTCGGCCGTGGCGACGATTTCCGACGGCGTGCAACGCGCTTCGTCGGAAGCCCGCACCGGGGCCGATGCCATGAATCGGGTGGCGGGTACCTCACGGGAAGCCCACGACACCGCCACCGACGTCAAGACGCTGGCCGATACGCTGGGGGTCGAGGCCGAGCAGCTCGAAGCCGAGGTTCGCCGCTTCCTTGCCGAGGTGCGTGCCGCCTGAGTGGCACGGCCGGCAACCCGCCTGTTCCCGCTTGCATTTGTCCGGCGCGCGCTATGATGTGAGCGCGCTCTGGGAGCGGCAACCGTGCAGGTATTGAAACGAAGCTGGACGATCGCGTGGGAAGCGTTCTGGCGCTTCAACAATGACGACGGCTGGGCGATTGCAAGCCACATCGCCCTGTCCGGCCTGATGTCACTGTTCCCTTTCTTCCTGGTGCTCACCGCCGTCGCCGGCATCGTCGGCTCGACCGACCTTGCCAACGAGGCCGCGCGCCTCGTGCTCGAGGCCTGGCCGGAGGAGGTGTCGGCCCCGATCGCGCTTGAAATCCAGCACGTGCTCGAAGGCGCGCAGCAGCAGGTGCTCACCGTCGGCGCGCTGCTCGCGCTGTTCTTCGCCTCCAGCGGCGTGGAAAGCCTGCGCATCGGCCTCAACCGCGCCTATGCTGTCGTCGATACGCGCTCGATGTGGCTGTTGCGGCTGGAATCGATCGGCTATGTCGTGCTCGGCACCGTCGCCATCCTGGCGCTGTCGTTCCTGGTTCTGCTGGCGCCGCTGATCACCCGCAGCGCCATGCGCTTCATTCCGGCGCTGCGCGATTTCGACGGCACCATCACGTTCTGGCGCTTCTCTATCGCTTCGGTGCTGATCGTCGTGCCGTTGATCGTGGTTCACAAATGGCTGCCCGCCGGCCGCCGCCGCTTTCGCGAAATCATTCCGGGAATCCTGGCGACCCTCGTGCTCTGGCTCGTGGCCGGCACGCTGTTCGGGCGCTACCTCGCTGACTTCGCCTTCACCTATTCGGTTTACTATGCGGGCCTCGCCTCGCCGATGATCGCGCTGGCGTTTCTCTATTTCACCGCCTCGATCTTCATCTATGGCGGTGAACTCAACGCCACCATCATGAAAGCGAACGGCATGCCGCAGCCGGCCCGGCCGGTCGCGCATCCGACATCTGCCGAACGTACCTGATCGAAGACAGGCACGCGCGCAGGGCACGCCTCATTTTGCAAGCTTCGCGTTCCAGGTCGTGCCGCCGCGCGGCGACGGCGTGAACGTCATCTCCACTTCCGCGCGGGTGCCGCACATATCGTAGATCCAGCGCTCGCTCCAGGGCTCGTTGTCGCGGCGCGGCGCGACCAGGCGCGTATCGACGACCCATTGCCGGTCACAATCCTTCGGCCGCGCACCGGCGATCGCGGCGTTGGAGCCGGCGAAGGTATCGCGCTGAAGCAGCGGATCGGCAGCCGTGGCGCCCGGCAGCAACTCGATCATGCGCGGCCGGCCGCGGTCGATCACGATGAGGAAGTTGCGCTGCGTGCGCGGCTTGCAGTCGACGACGAACTGCTCCACCCACGACACCGCGCCCGGCTTCACGGGATAGGGAATGACCCAGGCGAGCGCCATCAGCGGCGTCGCAGGACATTCGTAGGTCGGGATGCGGCGCGCGGACTTGTCGATCATGTCGCGCCGCATCACCGTATAGGCATCGGAGAAAATCGTGGCGGCGACGTCCGGGCCGAAGGCCGCGCGCACGGCGTCGGACTTGGCGCGGATATAGTCGGGCGTCTGCGCGAGCGCGGGCACAGCCAGCGCACACACAAGAGCGGTAATTCCGATCCGGCTTTTCATGCCTTTGACCGGCCGGCACTGGCCGGCATGCGCGTATGCGTCATACGCGCGCCGTCAGCCTCCGGCCGCCTCGACAACGTCCTCGAAGCTGCGCAATCCCGTCCGCGGAGAATTCACCAGCACCGCCATGTTGCCCGGCGCGTGCTCATTTTTCCACATTTTCTGGTGCGCGGTCGGGATCTTCTCCCAGGGAAAGACCTCGCTCATGCACGGATCGATGCGGCGGTCGAGCACGAACTGGTTGGCAGCGCTCGCCTGCTTCAGGTGCGCGAAGTGCGATCCCTGAATGCGCTTCTGGCGCATCCAGACATAGCGCGCGTCGAAAGTGAGATTGTAGCCGGTGGTGCCGGCGCAGAACACGACCATGCCGCCGCGCTTGACCACGAGGCACGAGACCGGGAAGGTCTGCTCGCCGGGATGCTCGAACACAATGTCGACATCGCGCTTGCCAGTAATGTCCCAGATCGCCTTGCCGAACTTGCGCGCTTCCTTGGTCCATTCGGTGTATTCGGGCGTGTTGACCGGGGGCATCTGGCCCCAGCACTTGAAGTCCTTGCGGTTGATCACGCCCTTGGCGCCGAGCCCGAGCACGTAATCGCGCTTGGTCTCGTCGGAGATGATGCCGATGGCGTTCGCGCCGGAGGCCGCGCAAAGCTGCACGCCGAACACGCCGAGACCGCCGGAGGCCCCCCAGACCAGCACATTGTCGCCGGGCTTGAGCGTATGCGGAGCGTGACCGAACAGCATGCGGTAGGCGGTCGCGAGCGTGAGCGTGTAGCAGGCGGCCTCTTCCCACGACAGGTGCGTCGGCTTCTTCATCAGTTGCCGCGACTGCACGCGGCAGAACTGCGCGAAGGAGCCGTCCGGCGTCTCGTAGCCCCAGATGCGCTGCGAGGGCGACAGCATCGGATCGCCGCCGTTGCAGTCCTCGTCGTCGCCGTCGTCCTGATTGCAGTGGACGATGACTTCGTCGCCGACCTTCCAGCGCTTGACCTTGGCGCCGACCGCCCAGACCACGCCCGCGGCGTCGGAGCCTGCGATGTGATAGGGATTCTTGTGCACGTCGAGCGGCGAGATCGGCTGGCCGAGTCCGGCCCAGATGCCGTTGTAATTCACGCCGCCGGCCATGACGAAAACCAGCACGTCGTCTTCGCCGATCGGCCAGGTCGGCACCACCTCGATCTGCATCGCGCTCTCGGGCGGGCCGTGCCGCTCCTTGCGGATCGCCCAGGCATGCATCTTCGCTGGCACGTGACCGAGCGGGGGAATTTCGCCGACCGCGTAAAGATCCTTCACGGGACCGGTCCTGGACGGCTTGAATTCGACAACTGAAGACATTCCCAGGCTCCGGCGGCGGGGTGGTTAAAGCTGCGCAAGTTTGCCGCAGACTGTTGTGCGCCGCAACAACATCCGTATAAGACGGTGAAAAATGCTCCCCGTCTCGCGCCCCTCGTCCCGCCCGGCGCGGCAGGATGTCGCGCCCGGCCCAAAATGAACCCTTTCATAAAACCGCGGCCCGTAAACAGCGGCTTTCGATTGCCGAACTCGGACCGGCAACGCCGTTCCGCTCGTCGGCCCAGAAGCGGGCCTGCCATGAATTTGCGACCGGTTTTCCGGGACAATGTCGAGGATGCGCTTGCGATTCTGCGCCGCGGGTTCCCGAACAAACCCGCGCGATTCTGGCGCGACGGGCTCGAGCGGCTTGCCGCCTACCAGAAGGATCGCCCGCTCGGCCAATTGCTGCACACGCGCGAAGGCGACGCCGGAATCATCCTCACGATCGCAAGCGAGAACGCCTGTCCGGTGCGGCCACGCACGGTCGTCAATCTGTCGAGCTGGTACATGGACCCGTCGGTGCGCTGGCTCGCCCCGCGCATGCTTCAGCGCGTCATCTCCGACGACGAGGTGATCTATACCGACCTCACGCCGACCGCGGCTGTGAGCCGCATGATCGGTCAATTCGGCTTCACGCGCTGGAACGATCGCATCGTCCTGTACTGTCTGCCGTGGACGGCCTTCGGGCGACGCGGCCGGGCGGACGTGCAGCCGCTCGACCGCTTGCCAGGCGATGCCTTTTCACCGCAGACGCAGCGCATGCTGGAAGAGCATGTGCGTCTCGGCTGCATCGCCGCCGGCCTGCGGGACGGCGACACGCTGCATCCGCTCCTGTTCAGCCTGTGTTCGCGGCGGGCGATCACGATTGCGCGGCTGATCTATGCTCCCGCCAAAACGCTTGTTGCCAGCCATCTCGCCGCGATCGCGCGCTTTCTCATGCGCGAGCGCATCCCGATGCTTGCGGTCAATGCCCGCAGCGGCGACCTGATGCCCGGCGGCCGCCTCCTCGCCCGCAGCGCGCCGACCTTCTTCAAGGGCGCGATGGACCACGCGGCCATCAATCACGCCTATTCCGAATTCGTGTTCTTCCGCATGTGAGAGATCGAAGAGAGACCGATGCTGTCCCCGCAAAACGCCGATACGAGCCAGATCATCGCCGCCTATATCCGCGAGCGTTTCCCGACACTGGCCTTCGACGCGCAGATCGAGCGCACGCCGCTGATCGGCAGCGGCGCGATCGACTCGTTGGGCATTCTGGAGTTGATGACGTTCCTGAACGAGCGCTTCGGCATCGAAGCCGTCGACGAGGATTTCGAGCCGGAGAATTTCGAGACCATCGGCCATCTCGCCGGCTTCGTCGAGCGAAAGCGCTCGTGAGCGCGCCGCCCTACCTTCTTCATCATTTGCTCGAAGCGGCGGTCGCCGCCGGTCCGGGCCGCCCGGCCCTCATCGATGGCACACGCAGGATGGACTATGCCGCCTTCGGTGCGGCTTCGACAGGCTGCGCCAGGCGCCTGCGTGCGGCCGGCCTGCAACGCGGCGATCGCGTCGCCATCGTGCTGCCAAAAAGCATCGAGGAATGCTGGGCGATCTTCGGGATCAGCGCCGCCGACGGCGTGTTCGTCCCGATCAATCCGCTGCTCAAGCCCGAGCAGATGCGCCATATCATCGACGATGCCGGCGCGAAAATCATCGTCACCAACGGCGCGTCCATCGACGCCCTGCGCGCGATGTTCGCCGGGCGCGCCGCCGGCCCGCTCCTGCTCGATACCGGCGAGGCATCATGGCCTGCGACCGCCAGCGACGAGACGGCGCTCGACAATGCCGCGATCGGCGAAGACCTCGCCGCCATTCTCTACACATCCGGCTCCACCGGCCGGCCCAAGGGCGTGATGCTCAGCCACCGCAATCTTCTGGCCGGCACGCGCATCGTACGCACCTATCTCGGCATCGAACCGCACGACCGCATTCTTTCGGTCCTGCCGTTCAGCTTCGATTACGGGCTGAACCAGTTGCTGACCGCCGTCGAGCAGGGCGCCGTCACCGCGCTGCTCACCTTCCGCTTCGGCGACGAGATCGTTCATGCGATCCGCGAGCACGACATCACCGGCCTCGCAGGCGTACCGACGGTCTGGGCGATCCTGACGCGCGCGGCCCCCGCGCTCGCAAAATCGCCTCCGCCTGCGCTTCGCTACATCACCAATTCCGGCGGTGCCGTGCCGACGCAGACTGTGCAAAGGCTGCGCGAACTGATGCCCGACACGCGCATCTTCCTGATGTACGGACTGACCGAAGCGTTCCGCTCCACCTACCTGCCGCCCGAGGAGATCGACCGCCGCCCCACATCGATCGGCAAGGCGATCCCCGAATGCGAGGTGTTCGCGGTCACGCCTGACGGCCGCCGCACCAGGCCGGGCGAACCCGGCATTCTCGTGCATCGCGGGCCGACCGTCTCGCTCGGTTACTGGAACCGGCCGGAGGATACCGCACGCGTCATCCGTCCGAATCCGGTCATGCCCGCCGAACGGGGCGGCGAGCCCGTCTGTTATTCCGGCGACATCGTCACCCAGGACGATGACGGTTATTTCTATTTCGTCGGCCGAGGCGACGCGATGATCAAGTCGGCCGGCTATCGCATCAGCCCGACCGAGGTCGAGGAAGTGCTGATGGCGACCGGCGCCTTCCGCCAGATCGCGGTGATCGGCTTGCCCGACGCCGTTGCCGGCCAGCGCGTGCATGCGGTCGGTGTCGCGGCAGACGGATCGATTGACATTCCGTGCACGCTCAAATCCGCCGCCGAACACCTTGCGTCCTTCATGGTGCCGCGCGCGATCGAGCTTGTGGACGCGTTGCCGACCACCGCCAACGGCAAGGTCGATTATCAGCTTCTCGTCCGGCAACGGGCCGGCCATGCCGAGCGCTGAAACGCCCGTCTCGCGCGCGCTTGCCGAGCGGCTGGTCGCCGCGCATTTCGGCGTATGCGGCGCCGACCTCACCGTCTCGGGTTATCCGATCCGCGATCTCGCGCAGCAATTCGGTACGCCACTCTATATCTACGACGCACGCATCATGCGCCGCATCTTCCACGAGCTGCGTTCGGCACTCGAGGAATTCGCCGACATCCATTTCTCGATCAAGGCCAATCCCAATCCGGAGGTCGCGCGCGTCTTTGTCCGCGAAGGCGCCGGCATCGAGATCGCATCCGCCGGAGAATACCGGGCCGCGCGGCAGGCAGGCGCGGAGCCCGCGCGCATCCTGTTCGCGGGACCGGGCAAGCGCGACGAGGAGATCGACTTTGTCGTCCGCGAGGGGATCGGCGAAATCCATCTCGAAAGCATGGAGGAGATCAGGCGCGTGGCGGATGCGGGCACGCGCCTCGCGCGCACGGTGCCGGTCGCGATTCGCGTCAATCCGGTCGCGGCTGCGCAAGGCGGTGCGATGCGCATGGGCGGGGCAGCGTCTCCGTTCGGGTTCGACGAAGAGGATATCGACGCCGTGCTCGCCCGCGTGCTCGCCGAACCCGCGCTCGATCTGCGCGGCGTGCACATGTTCGCGGGCACCCAGATTCTCGATGCCGACACGCTCCTCGCGCAGTGGTGGCACGGGCTCGACGTGGCCGCCCGCATCGCGGCGGCGATCGGCCGGCCGCTACAGACGATCGACCTCGGGGGCGGCCTTGGCATCCCCTATCATGCCGGCGACCGCACGCTGGATCTCGATGCGGTGCGCGCGGCGCTGCCGTCTCTGGTCGCCCGGCAGAAGAGCGAGCCTGCGATCCGCGACGCGCGCGTGATCGTGGAGCCCGGCCGCTTCCTGTGCGGACCCGCCGGGCTTTATGTCGTGCGTGTCAATACCGCCAAGACGTCGCGCGGCAAGCGCTTCCTCGTCACCGACGGCGGCATGCATCATCACCTCGCAGCGTCCGGCAATCTCGGTCAGGTGATCAAGCGCGACTATCCACTGGTCGCGCCCGCCCGCATGGACGCCGGAACAGACGAACCGTGCAGTGTGGTCGGACCGCTCTGCACGCCGCTCGACACGCTCGCCCGCAATGCTCAACTGCCGCCGCTCGCGGCGGGCGATCTGATCGCAGTGCTGCAGTCGGGCGCCTATGGCCTCACCGCAAGCCCGACCCGTTTTCTCTCCCACCCGTTGCCGGCGGAAATCCTCGTCGACGCGGACGCGGCGATCCCGTTGCGCGCCATCGCGCAGTCCTGACAGCGGCCGCAATCCGGCGAATTGTGCATTGGCGGGCTGCCGCTCTTCCGTTATGTTGCGCTGCAATGCAATCCCGGGCCTGACTATTATTCTGTGCGCAGGCTACGAATTGCGTTTGTTGCGCTGACTTCCGACGACCTCCGCGTTATTATACTTTCGTCGTAATGCAACTTCGGGGCGGGGAAAAGCTTGCGGCTTTCCGTCCCCAGGGAGGGCTATCAATGGCTATTGAGACACTGATCGTCTGGTTGATTATCGGCGCGATTGCCGGCTGGGTCGCCGGTCTCATCGTTAAGGGTTACGGCCTCGGTCTCATCGGCAACATCGTCGTCGGCATCGTCGGCGCGTTCATTGCCGGCTGGCTGCTGCCGCGTTTGGGAATAGCAATCGGCGGCGGCATCGTCGCCGAAATCATCAACGCCATCATCGGCGCGATCATCCTGCTGGTCGTCATCGGATTGATCAGGAGATAGCGCCCCAACATCAGCCGGGCTGGATCGGAGACGAATGCAAGAGACGCCACCGCGCGACAAACCCTGGATCTTCCGGACCTATGCAGGCCATTCGACCGCCAAGGAATCGAATGCGCTCTACCGGCGGAACCTGGCAAAGGGCCAAACTGGCCTGTCGATCGCCTTCGATCTTCCGACCCAGACCGGCTACGACTCCGACCATCCGCTGGCCACCGGCGAAGTCGGCAAGGTCGGCGTGCCGATCTCCCATATTGGCGACATGCGTGCGCTGCTCGACGGCATCCCGCCCGGCGAGATGAACACGTCGATGACGATCAATGCGACGGCGGCCTGGCTGCTGGCGCTCTACATCGCCAATGCCGACGAACAGGGCGTGCCGCGTGCCAGGCTTCAAGGCACGACTCAGAACGACATCATCAAGGAATATCTGTCGCGCGGCACCTATGTATTTCCGCCCGCGCCCTCGATGCGGCTGATCAAGGACACGATCCTGTTCACCACCGCCGAGATGCCGAAATGGAACCCGATGAACGTCTGCTCCTACCACCTGCAGGAAGCAGGCGCGACGCCGGTGCAGGAGCTGAGCTACGCGCTCGCCACCGCCATTGCCGTGCTCGATACGGTGAAGGCCTCGGGCGAGGTGAAGCCTGAAAATTTCGGCGACGTCGTCGGCCGCATTTCCTTCTTCGTGAATGCCGGCCTGCGCTTCATCACCGAAATGTGCAAGATGCGCGCCTTCGTCGAATTGTGGGACGAGATCACGCTCGAGCGCTACGGCGTCGCCGACCCCAAGCAGCGCCTGTTCCGCTACGGCGTGCAGGTCAATTCGCTCGGGCTCACCGAGCAGCAGCCCGAAAACAACGTCTATCGCATCCTGCTCGAAATGCTGGCGGTGACGCTGTCGAAGAAAGCGCGCGCCCGCGCCGTGCAATTGCCGGCCTGGAACGAGGCGCTCGGCCTGCCGCGTCCCTTCGACCAGCAATGGTCGCTGCGCATGCAGCAGATCCTGGCCTACGAGACCGACCTGCTCGAATTCCGTGACATTTTCGATGGCTCGACCGAGATTGCCAAGAAAGTGGCCGCGCTCAAGATCGAGGCCAGGGCCGAGCTCAAGCGCATCGACGAGATGGGCGGCGCGGTGGCGGCGGTCGATTCCGGTTACATGAAGGCGCGGCTGGTGGAGAGCAACACGCTGCGGCTGGAGTCGATCGAGCGCGGCGAGCAGACCGTGGTCGGAGTCAATCGCTTTATCGAAAGCGAGCCCTCCCCGCTTGTCGCTCCCGAAGGCTCGATCCTGACAATCCCGGAGAATGTCGAGGCGCAGCAGATCGAACGCCTGCAGCACTGGCGGGCGGAGCGCGATGCGCGGGCGGCGGAAGTCGCCCTGAAGGAGCTGCGCGCGGCGGCGCAGGAAGGCCGCAACATCATGCCGCCTTCGATCGCCTGCGCCAAAGCCGGCGTCACCACCGGCGAATGGGGCGGCGTGCTGCGCGAGGTGTTCGGCGAATATCGCGCGCCGACCGGCATCGCGCGTACCGCGCGCGCATCGGCGGAAGGGCTCGACCCGCTGCGCGCCGACGTTGACCGCATCTCCAGGAAGCTCGGCCGCCGCATCAAGTTTCTTGTCGGTAAGCCCGGCCTCGACGGTCATTCCAACGGCGCCGAGCAGATCGCGGTGCGCGCGCGCGACGCCGGCATGGAAGTAGTCTATGGCGGCATCCGCTTCACGCCGGCCGAAATCGTCAAGACCGCGATGGAAGAGGACGTGCACGTGATCGGGCTGTCGATCCTGTCGGGCAGCCACGTCTCGCTCGTGCGCGAGGTGGTGGAGCGCATGCGCAAGGCCGGCATCGACGACGTGCCGGTCGTGGTCGGCGGCATCATCCCGCCGGAGGACGCGCGCACGCTCAAGCGCGCCGGCGTAGCTGCCGTCTACACGCCCAAGGATTACGAGATCAACGCGATCATGTCCGATCTCGTCCGCATCGTCGAGAACGCGGCCGAGAAAGTGGCCTGAGCATGCGCGGACGGCGCGCACTCTTCGCCGCCGTCCTGATCCTTTCGGCGGACGCGGCAAGCGCCGCATGATCGCGCCGGTCAGGAACCGATAGCGCCGATCGCCTGCGCGAGCGTGACGGGTGACACCGGCTTGACCAGATACGCATTCATGCCGGCCGCAAGCGCCCGTTCGCGGTCCGCGTCCGAACTCATCGCCGAAATGCCGATAATGGGCACCGTTCCGGCCGGACCTGGCAGCGCACGGATGCGGGCAGTCGCCTCGACGCCGTCGATGCCCGGCAGGGTCACATCCATCAACACGAGATCGTAGGTGCCGCGCCGGGCGCTTTCGACCGCCGCCGTGCCCGAGCCCACGAAATCGACGTGATGCCCGAGTTCGGCAAGGATCGTATTGAGCACGACGCGACCGTAGGGATTGTCCTCGGCGCACAGGATGTTGAGGCCCACCCCGCCGTGCGGCATGGCGACGGCCTTGCCTTTGGTGCTCGGCGACTTGCCGGTCGCGGGCGCCGGCTCCACCAAAGCGGTCAAAAGGAAGGTGCTGCCGACGCCCTTTGTGCTCATCACCTCCAGGTCGCCGCCCATCGCCCGCGCCAGACGGTGCACCAGCGCAAGCCCGAGACCCGAGCCGCCGAAGCGACGTGAAATGCTTTCGTCGGCCTGCGCGAACGGCCGAAACAGCTTCGCGATCTCGTCCGCGCTCATGCCGATGCCGCTGTCGGTCACCGCGAAGCAGAGTTTAAGTTTGCGGCCCGCGGATATTGCGGTGACGGCGAGCCGCACGCCGCCGCGCGCGGTGAATTTCACCGCATTGTCGACGAGGTTTTCGAGCGCCGCGCGCAAACGTACCGCGTCGCCGATGACGAGCGGCGGCAGGTCGGAGGCGATCGAGATTTCGGCGGTCAGGCCGCTGATTTCGGCGCGCGCCACGAGCGTTTCTCCGAGCGTCTCGGCGAGCCGCCGCGGCGAGAAGGCATCGCGGTTCAGGTTCAACCCGGCGACGTCCGCTCGGACCGCGTCGCATACCACCGTGGTCAGGCGCGCGAGATGCTCAGCCGCGCTCTTGATACTTTTCGCCCAGCGCCGCTCGCGCTCGCCAAGTTCGGACGCGGAGAGAAGCTCGGCCAGCGCCAGAATGCCGGTCAGCGGGGTCCGGATATCGTGGGCGAGCGCCGCCAGCGCCGCTTCGATAGCCCTGTTACCCGAGCCGTCGCGCACGCGTTTCCCGCGGGCGGATTGCGGACGGACAGGTTTGACTTTTGCGGACTTGACACGCGCGGACTTGGTGGCCGGCGCCCGCACGCGCCCGCCTTTTGCTTTTTTGCGCGCGCCGGACGACGCGCTGCTCCCCCGCCCCGATCGCATGATTCCCGTCGGCCGGCAGAATGCCACGGGGCGCGGACAGGGCAAAATTCCTCAGCCGAGGCCGACCATGGCGCGGATCGCATCCGGCGTCGCACCCGCCTGCCGCAAGGCGCGCAAGGCGGTCGCGGCCGTGGACTTGGAGAGCTTGCGGCCGTCCGCATCGAGCACCAGCCGGTGATGGTGATAAAGCGGCGCCGGAAGTCCGAGCAGCGACTGGAGCAGGCGATGCAGGCTGGTCGACCAGAACAGGTCGACGCCGCGCACGACATGCGTCACGCCCTGCAGGGTGTCGTCGACCACGACCGAAAGGTGATAGCTCGTCGGCACTTCCTTGCGGGCAAGCACTGCATCGCCCCAGGCGCGCGGATCGGCGGTCACGATCCCGCTCTCGCCGCCGGGGCCGCGCCCGCTTTCCTGCCAGTGCAGCGCGCCCGCCCTTGCGATCGCCTTGTCCATGTCGATGCGCAGCGCATATGGCGCGCCGGCCGCGATCCGGCGGCGGCGCTCCTCGTCCGGCAACATCTTGCCTTCGCCCGGATAAAGCGGCGCACCGTCCGGATCGAGCGGCCAGAACGCGCGTTCGCCGGCAAGGCGCGCGATCTCGCCGCGGCTCTCGAACGCCGGAAACAACAGGCCCATGGCATCGAGCCGGTCACGCGCCTGACGATAGGCATCGAGATGCTGCGACTGCCGGCGCACCGGCTCTTCCCAGCTCAGCCCCAGCCAGGCCAGATCCTCGTAGATCGCTTCCTCATATTCCGGCCGGCAGCGCGTGGCATCGATGTCCTCGATGCGCAGCAGGAAGCGGCCGCCCGCGGCCTTCGCCATGTCGAAGTTCAGGATCGCCGACAGGGCATGGCCCAGATGCAGGTAGCCGTTCGGCGACGGGGCAAAGCGGAAAACGGGTGGCATTTGTCGTCGCCCGCGGGCTTGACCCGCGGGTCCATCTTCTATGCAAAAGTCTTCTGTCTTTTGATGGATTGCCGGGTCAAGCCCGGCAATGACCGGAAATGAGCGATCACGTCCTCCACACCCAGTCCGAACTCGACGCGGCGCTCGCCAGGCTCGTGCTCGCCGACCCGCGCCTCTCTGCAGTCCTCGCCAAGGCGGGCCGGCCGGCTTTGCGGCGGCGCGAGGGCGGATTTGCCGGCCTGTGCGCCATCGTCGTCTCCCAGCAGCTTTCGACCGCGAGCGCGGGCGCGATCTGGGGCCGTATGCAGATGGCATTCACGCCTTTCCATCACGACGCCGTGCGCCGCGCCCGCGCCGATCGTCTTGCGCGCATCGGCCTGTCGGCGCCGAAAATCCGCACCATGAAGGCGATCGGCAAAGCCGTCGCCAAAGGCGCGATCAATCTCGAGGCGCTGGCACACATGCCGGCAGAGGAGGCCCATGCGGCGCTCACCGCGCTGCACGGCGTCGGTCCCTGGACCGCCGACATCTATCTCCTGTTCTGTCTCGGCCATGCCGATGCCTGGCCGGCCGGCGACCTCGCTTTGCAGGAAGCGGTGCGGCTTGCATTCGGGCTGCGCGCCCGCCCGGACGCCAGGAAACTTGCAAAGGTCGCCGAAGCCTGGCGACCGTGGCGCGGTGTGGCTGCGCACTTGCTGTGGAACTATTATCGCGTCATCAAGCAGCGCGACCCGGTACCGGTTCAGGCCGACGCCGGCTGACATACCCCCATCGCGACCCATCGTGCGCATACGGAGACCTGAATGACCGCAGAACTCGACGGACCCCGGCTCGACCCGCTCAGCGGCAAAGCCAAGAACCTCGTCGTGTTCCTGCACGGCTATGGCGCCGACGGCAACGATCTGATTGACATCGGCCGCGCCTGGCAGCAATTGCTGCCGGACGCCGCCTTCGTCTCTCCCCATGCGCCGGAGCCCTGCGGCCAGGCCCCCGTCGGCCGGCAATGGTTCGCCCTCACCTTCCGCGATCCGAACGAACGCTGGACCGGCGTGAACAAGGCCGCGCCCGTGCTCGACGCCTTTCTCGATGAGGAACTCGCCCGCCGTGGCCTACCGCCGTCCGCGCTGGCGCTGGTCGGCTTCAGCCAGGGTACGATGATGTCGTTGCATGTCGGCCTGCGCCGCGCGGCGCCGCTGGCCGCCATTGTCGGCTATTCCGGTATGCTGGCACTCCCGGAACGCACCACCCCCGAGCAACTGGCCGCCGAGATCAAATCCCGCCCGCCGGTCCTGCTCGTTCACGGCAGCGAGGACGACCTCATTCCGGTGCAGGCGCTTTTCCACGCCTCGCAGACGCTGGCCGCCCTCGACGTGCCGACCGAATGGCACATTTCCCACGGCATCGGGCACGGCATCGACGGCGAGGGGCTGCGCCATGGCGGCACGTTCCTCGCGCGCCAGTTCGGCCGGCCGCGCTGACGCGGGACGGCGGGCGATAACTTTCGGACGGAAAGCGCTGCCGCCTTCACAATCCCGTCATGCTCCCGTACATTATCGGCGGTATCGATGAACGAGGAGTCGCTATTGAACGTTCACGTATCGCCCGGCGGGTTTCCGGCCTTGGTGCTGAACGCGGACTTCCGGCCGCTGAGTTATTATCCGCTGTCACTGTGGTCGTGGCAGGATACGATCAAGGCCGTTTTCCTCGAGCGCGTGAATATTGTCGCCAATTACGATCGCGCCGTGCGCTCGCCGAGCTTCGAGATGAAGCTGCCGAGCGTGGTCTCGCTCAAGACCTTCGTCAAACCCTCGACCCATCCCGCCTTCACGCGCTTCAATGTCTTCCTGCGCGACCGCTTCTCCTGCCAGTATTGCGGCGCGCACGACGATCTGACTTTCGACCATCTCTTGCCGCGCTCGCGCGGCGGGCAGACCACCTGGAGCAACGTGGTCGCCGCCTGCTCGCCCTGCAATCTGCGGAAGGGCAATCTCACGCTGGCCGAAGCCAGCATGTGGCCCGCGCAGATGCCGATCCAGCCAACCGTGCAGCAACTGCATCGCAACGGCCGGCTGTTCCCACCGAATTATCTGCACGAAAGCTGGATGGACTATCTCTACTGGGATACGGAGCTCGATCCGTAACCGCGCCGGTGGATTTTCAGCGCGCCCCAGAGCGCGATGGCCGCGAGCGCGAGCGAGATCAGCACATTGTATCCGGCGAGCGACAGCCCCAGGAATCGCCACTGCACTTCGTCGCAACGCACGATGCGGATCGACTGAAGCTGCTTGAGCAGACCGCCGGCACCGCCGAGCTCATTGATCGGCCCCGAACAATCCTGCGGACCTCTCCACCAGCCCCATTCCACGCCCGAATGATAGGCGCCGAGCCCGGCATTCCAGAGCATGCCGGCGGCGATCGCGAGGAAGCCGAGGACGAGCACCTTGCGCGAGGCTCCGACCGACGCTCCGAGCGCCAGCAGCCCGGCGAGCGGGATCGCAAAATAGTACGCGATGCGCTGTTCGAGACAGAGCGGACAGGGCTTGATGTCGAAGCCGTATTCGAAAATCCACGCCCCGATCAGGGTCGCGGCGCCGATTCCGGCAATGGCGAAGGCGGCGGCCAGCGCCGGCTCGTTGCTCCATTTCTCAACCGTCGTTGCGAGGGCCATCTCCACCTTCCGCATGTCCACCTCCGCGCGATCCCATAGCCCCGCGTGGACAATCTGTCGATACGATGGCGGTGGGTGCATCGGCGCGTTCAAGTTTGAATGAGCGCCGTCCATGCCTATATGCGGCATCCGGGGTCGACGCAGCCTGCGCCGTTGACGCCCCGCCCGTCCCGGCTATAGTCCGCGGCGATTGCCCCTGTGGCGGAATTGGTAGACGCGCCTGACTCAAAATCAGGTGGCCGCAAGGTCGTGCTGGTTCGAGTCCGGCCAGGGGCACCAATCAAAATTGCTCGAAAATCGTTGTTCGCTGATGATCGGCACGACGCGCGCTTCGGCACGAGGCGCGCTATTGTGAGGTCGGCGTACCATTACGGCGGCCTGGAGCGGGTCTTTTCCGCTTACCGTGCATCGCCAACCCGACAGGAGCCGCACCATGAACGAAGACATACTGAACACGTCGATCCGCAAGTTCCTCGTCACCTCGCAGCGCGAGATCGAGAAGGCGGTGCGCGCAGCGATGGCAGCCGGCAAGCCCAAGGGCAACGAAACCCTGTCCGCGGTCATGACGCTGAAGATCGGCGCGCTCGATCTGACCCACGAAATTTCGAGCCCGATCGAGCTTGAATAACGGAGTGCCGGCGACGCCCGGTCAAGCGGGCTCCGCCGCCACGTTGCGCCGGCCAAACGCCGTTTCCATCTCGCGGCGGAAACGCACCGCCGCATCGTTTTCGTCATAGGCGACGTCCGACCATTTCAGCCGCTCGCCCTCGGCGAGGTCGCGCTTGAGCTTGACGTTGTGCGCAAGCCCGAGCGGCAGGAAGCCTGAATCGAGCGACACGTCCGCCGGCGTCTGCTTGCCCCACACGCAAAAGCCGCCCTCGCCGTCGAGAATTTCGCCGGCCTTGAGATTGTGCTTGGCGATCGCGACCACGTCGGAGCGAAAGCCGGTCGGCGCGCCGGTCGGCTCACGCCGCAGCGCGGCCGAGGCGACCGAAATGCCAAGCTCGAGCCCAATCATGTGAATCGGCCGGTAGAGGGCGGCATATTTGCCGCTGCGGTCGGGCAGCAGGTGATATTCGCGGAAGCAGCGGCGCGCATAATCGGTCTCGCCCTCGAACACGACATAGGTGCCCATCGCCAGATGATGCGGCACATCCTTCTCGTCGCGGTCGACCGAGGACGTCACCTCGGTGACGCCGGCCTTCTCCAGCGTTCCGCCTGCGCTCTTCGGCTTGCAGATATCGGCGAGTTCGAAACGGCTCGCCGGCGGGAAATTCAGTCCGCCGCTCTGCGGCACGAGTCCGGTCGCGTTGCACACCGCGGTCATCTCGATGCCGGACTTGGTGCCGTCGATGAACGAATTGAACATCTTCGGGTTGATTGAATTGCGATCCTTGATCTGCAGATAGCGATCGAGAATGTCCCACACCGTATCGGGCGTCGAGCGGTGATAGGTCGGGTGATAACGCGTGCCCTTGCCGGCGGCGATCACCCTGAAGCCGGCCGCGCGCGCCCAGTCGACATGCTCGCAGATCAGGGCCGGCTGGTCGCCCCAGGCGAGGCTGTAGACCACGCCCGCCTCCTGCGCGCGGCGCGCAAGCAGGGGGCCCGCGAGCGCGTCGGCCTCGACGTTCACCATCACGATATGCTTGCCGTGCCTGATCGCGGCAAGCGCAAGACGGATGCCGGTCGCCGGATCGCCGGTCGCCTCCACGATCACCTCGATATCGGGGAATGCAATCAGCGCAGCGGCGTCGTCGGTCACGTGCGTGCGGCGCGTCCTGATCGCGTCCGCCGGCGACGGCGCATCATAGGACCCGTCTGGCCAGCCGGCGGTCCTGAACTGGCTCCGCGCGCGCTCGACGCTTAAGTCCGCGACGCCGACAAGATGCATGCCGCGCGTCAGCCGCACTTGCGACAGGAACATGGTGCCGAACTTGCCGGCCCCGACAAGGCCGACCGTCACCGGGCGCCCGGCGGCTTCGCGTTCCATGAGCTTGGCGTGCAGATTCATTCCGGCAGTCCTCCCTTGCATTACGGGCGCAATGGTCGCCGGACGGGATCACTCCCGCAAGCCCCTGCGCGCCGGCCGGCCATGCAACCGCGCGACGCAGATTTCCGTCACGCAGACGCGCCCTGATCGACGGGTGGGACGGCGCCTATTGGCAGGCGGCGCGGGTAACGATGGTTTCGGTCGTGCAGTCCTCGTCGCTGCGCGACAGCAGCGCCCGCGCCGAGCATTTGCGCGCCGACTCGATGTTGGCGCTGGCTCCGCTCTTGAAGCCCTTGCTGCGGCAGATCGTTTCCGCCGCCCCCTGGCAGTCGGGCGAGCCGTTGGGGGCGATGGCGCAGCGCTCGCGCCCCTCGACGATGCGGGTGGACGGCAGCTTGACGAGCGCGTCGGTGGCGTCGCGAGTAGCTTCGACAGCGTCGCGCGTGGCCTTGGCCGTACGCTCGTTGAAGCTGTCGATCTGCCCCTTCATCTTGTTGAGATTGGATTTGAATTCGGACTGCGACTGGTCCCACCAGCGCCCCAGCGCATCGAAAAAGCCTTCCCGCTTCGGCGGAGGTGCCAGTCCGGGCGACGGCGGTGGCGCCGGTGCAACCGCCGCCGGCCGCTCGGCCGGCATCTGGTGACCGGTTTGTGCCAAGGCCGGCGTCCATCCGGCCGCAGCCGCGATCAGCGCGGCACAGGCCATCTGCGCGAGAAACGATGGTGCGATGGATTGCTGACAGCCGGCCTGGATCATCATGGCCTTTCGCTCTGGGCTGATTTTCCGGGGCGGCACACGTTCGACAAGGCTGCGCCCCTTGCCGCATTCCCTTACCCTGCCGCCATGTACCCCGCAGGCATGTACCCCGCAGCCATGGCAAAATTTTGAGAAAGTATAGGCCGAACCGCTCAGAACAGATAGAGCGCTGCGACAATCCCGCCGATCAGAACGATGCCGCCCAGGGCGACCCAGAATTCGAGCCGCTCCTCGATGATGGTGCGGGCGCGCTCGCCATAGCGGTTGAGCAGAAAGGCCAGGAAATAGAAGCGCATCCCGCGCGTGATCACCGAAAACAGCACGAACAGCAGCAGGTTATAGCCGGCGAAACCCGACGTGATGGTGACGATCTTGTAGGGGATCGGGGTGAGCCCTTTGAGCAGGATGATCCAGGCGCCGTAGCGGTTATAGGCCTCGCGGAAGGCTTCCACCTTGTCGCCGTAGCCGTAGAGCCCGATCAGCCAGGTTCCCACCGAATCGTAGAGCACCGCCCCGATGGCATAGCCGAGAATGCCTCCCAGAACGGACGTCCAGGTGCACAGGAACGCGTAGGAATAGGCCCGGTCCGGCCGCGCCAGCGACATGGGGATCAGCATCGCGTCCGGCGGGATGGGGAAGAACGAACTCTCGACGAACGACACCCCGCCCATGATCCAACTCGCGAACGGCCGGTAGGCGGCGGCTATGCACCAGTCATAGAGGCGACGAAGCATGCTCTCGGCCTGCGGGGCGTGGGGCGTTGCGGGATGAGCGCACCCGAAAGCGCGCGGCAGAGGTCGGTCAGCGCCGCTTATGCGCGCGACGCATCTCCAGGGCAACAACTTTCCGGCGGGCGGGCATCGCCGCCTCGCTCTTCGGGAGCTTTTCGGCGATGCCGAACATCTCCTCCCGGCGGCGCATTTCCGCCCAGACGTCTTCGGGACGAATGCCGATGGAAACCCAGAGCACGACGAGATTGTAGAGCAGGTCGGCACTTTCGCGCACGACCGCCTCGCGGTCGCCGTGAATGGCGTCGATGACCACCTCGACCGCTTCCTCGCCGAGCTTCTTGGCAATCTTGGAGCGGCCGGACCGCATCAGCCGTGCCGTGCGCGAGCGCGTGGGATCGCCCTTCTTGAGGTCGGAAACGGCAGCAAACAGGCGGTCCAGCGAATCAGCCATGAAAATCACAATACTCCGATCCGGCTTTTCAGGCGTTAACAGAATTGCGCGGCAACAAAAAGCCCGGCCTCGCGCCGGAGGCCGGGCTTTCGCAGGCGCGAAGCCTCAGTAACGATAGTAGCGCCGCGGACCGTAATAGTAATAATAGTGCGGATAGCCATATCCGCCGTAGCGGTATTGCAGCTCGCGTTCGCGCGCCTTGCGATATTCGCGCGCGGCCGCATAGGTCGCGATCCCGCCGATGATCGCGGCGATCGCCGCGGCAGCGGCCGCATTGCCGCGATGCCGGAGATAGCGCCGCGAGCTGAAGTCGGTCGTCTCGGTCGCGGGCGCGGCCTGCACGTCCTTCGCCACCCGGGGCGCAGCCAATGCCGGGACGGCCGAAAACGATGTCAGCGCGATCGCCGCCGCTGTCACGACCGCAATCGCAGGCTTGGCACTGCTACGCATGGTCTGTCTCCTCACGCAATGATCTTTCGGAACAACCGCAATGTAGGAGAAGAGTTCGGCGTGAATGAGATGCGGCCGCATTATGTTTTTGTAATGATCGGCGAATGGCGCGCCTTGTGCGTATTGCGACGACGGGACGCAGGCCGCGTCAGTCGTCGACGGCGAGCAAGGTCGCGTTGCCGCCGGCTGCGGCGGTGTTGACGGTGAACGTCTGTTCAGTCGCGAAGCGCCGCAGATAGTTCGGGCCGCCGGCCTTCGGCCCGGTTCCCGACGTGCCGGTCCCGCCGAAGGGCTGCGTGCCGACCACGGCGCCGATCATGCTGCGATTGACGTAGACATTGCCGTTCTGCAGCCGCGCGACGACATGCGTCACGCGGCTGTCGATGCGCGAATGGATGCCGAGCGTCAGCGCCGTGCTGTTGCCGGCAATTTCCTCGAGCAGCGTATCGAGCCGCTCCGGCGCAAAGCGCACGACATGCAGGATCGGGCCGAACACTTCCTCGGCGAGATCGCGGGCATGGTCGAGCGCGACGATGGCGGGCGGCACATAGAAGCCCTGCGCCGGCAGCGCCACGTGCCGGTCGGCGCGGAAGATGACGCGCCCCGCTTTCTCCATATCGGCGAGCCAATTTTCGAGCCGCGCCTTTGCTTCCGCGTCGATCACCGGGCCGACCTGGGTTGCGGGATCGCGCGGATCGCCGATCTGCAGCTCACGTGCGGCGCCCGCGACCATCGCAACGAGCCGGTCGGCGACCTCGTCCTGCACGCAAAGCAGGCGCAGCGCCGAGCAGCGCTGTCCCGCCGAACGGAACACCGAGGTGATGACGTCGTCGGTCACCTGCTCGGGCAACGCGGTGGCATCGACGATCATCGCGTTGATACCGCCGGTTTCGGCGATCAGCGGCACGATCGGCCCATCCTTCGCCGCAAGCGCGCGGTTGATGATGTGCCCGACGGCGGTCGAACCGGTGAAGGCAACGCCGGCGATACGCGGATCGGCAACAAGCGCGGCACCGACTTTTCCATCGCCCGGCACAAGGTGAAGCGCCTGCGGCGCAATGCCGGCACCGTGCAGGAGCGTGACGGCGAGATCGGCGACGAGCGGGGTCTGCTCGGCTGGCTTTGCAACCACGCTGTTGCCGGCGACCAGCGCGGCCGCGGCCTGTCCGAGAAAGATCGCGAGCGGAAAATTCCACGGCGAGATGCATACGAACACGCCGCGCCCGCGATAACGCAACTCGTTGGTCTCGCCGGTCGGCCCCGGCATCATCTCGGGAGCGAGCGTGCACCGCGCCTGCGCGGCATAATAGCGGCAGTAATCGACGGCCTCGCGCCACTCGGCGAGTGCGTCGTCGAGCGTTTTTCCGCCTTCGGACTGCAACAATGCGATCAGCCGGTCGCGATGGCTTTCGAGCGCGTCGGCCGCGCGCTCAAGGAGAGCCGCGCGCTCCTCCACCGGCTGCGCGGACCAGGATGCGAATCCGGCAAGCGCCGCACCGACCGCCGCTGTTGCGGTCCCCTCGTCGCCTTCGATCACCTGCCCCACGAGGCTTGCATCGATCGGCGACAGCACCGCGCGCGCCTTGCCTGCGCTCCGTCGTCCCGCGATCAGCGATGCGGCCTGCGGCGCACCACCGGCGGCCGCCGACACGCCCTGCCGCAACGCATCGAGGCTTCCTGCGTGGCCGAACTCGACGCCGCGCGAATTGCGCCGCGCCGGCGCGTAGAGATCGCCCGGCCGGGCGATCTTCGGATGGCGCGCCTCGGCCGGCGTCGGGATCCATTGCCAGGGCCGCTTGAGGATCGCGGCCATCGGCACGCTGCGATCGGCCGCCACCGACACGAACGACGTATTGGCGCCGTTCTCCAGCAGGCGGCGGACGAGATAGGCGAGCAAGTCGCGATGTCCGCCGACCGGCGCATAGATGCGGCAGGCGGCCTGCGGCATTTCGGCGAGCAACTCTTCGTAGAGCGCCTCGCCCATGCCGTGCAGGCGCTGGAACTCAAATCCCGCAACGCCGCCGGCAGCCGCGACCACGCTTGCGACCGTCAGCGCATTATGGGTGGCGAATTGCGGATAGAGGCGCGGACGCGCGGCGAGAAGCTTGCGCGCGCACGCCATGTAGCAGAGATCGGTCATCGCCTTGCGGGTGAAGACCGGGAAATCATCGAGGCCGCGCTCCTGCGCGCGCTTGATCTCGCTGTCCCAATAGGCGCCCTTGACGAGACGCACCATCAGCTTCTGTCCGGCCGCGCGCGCAAGTTCGTCGAGCCAGTCGATCAGGGCCGGCGCGCGCTTCTGATAGGCCTGCACGGCAAGCCCGAAGCCGTCCCATCCTTTCAACGACGGATCGGGCAGCACGGCGGCGATCAGATCGAGCGACAATTCGAGGCGGTCGGCTTCCTCGGCATCGACGGTGAAATTCAGATCGAACGATCTGGCCTTTTGCGCCAGCTCCAGCAGTCGCGGCGCTAGCTCGCGCAACACGCGCGAGAGAGAGACCGCCTCGTAGCGCGGATGCAGGGCCGACAGCTTGACTGAAATCCCCGGGCGCGCCGGCAGCGCGCCGTTGCCAGCCTGCCGTCCGATCGCCTCGATCGCGCCGGCATAGGCGTTCCAGTATCGCTTCGCATCCTCGGCCGTACGCGCGCCCTCCCCGAGCATGTCGAACGAATAGCGGAATTGCGGATGCGCGCTCGCGCGGGCGAGCGCCTCGTCGATGGTCTGTCCGAGCACGAAATGCGAGCCGAGCAGGCGCATCGCCTGCCGCGCCGCGGTGCGCACCGCCGGCAGGCCCAGACGTTTCACCAGGCTTTCGAGAATGGTCTCCGGCGTCTCGCCCGGCTGGATCAGCCGCGCCGTGATGCCGAGCGTCCAGGCCGAAGCCGACACCAGAAGCGCATCCGATTTCGGATCGGGATGCGTCCAGTCGCCGGCGGCAAGCTTGTCTTCGATCAGTTCGTCAGTGGTGGCGGCGTCGGGTACGCGCAGCAGCGCCTCGGCCAGCACCATGAGCGCCAGCCCCTCGCGCGTGGAGAGCGAATAGGCGTGCAGGAAATCCTCGATGCCGCCGAGCCCGCCCACGCGGCTACGGATTGCGCCCACCAGCCGGCCGGCAAGCGCGTCGATTGCCGCCTCGGCCGTCGGGTCCTCCCTGCGGGCCGCGAGCAGGCGCTGCGCGAGGTCTTCATCCGCCTCGGCATAGGGCGCGCGGAAAGACAGCCGGTCCTGCAATATAGACATGGCCTGTACGTTTCCTTGAATTACACTATATTTATTTTATCATATACAGTTTAGTATGGTTATGAGATATAATATATAGTGATAATCTCTATTCTTTATCTATGATTTAGAGAATTTCATGGAAACGAATCTCGACGCGCTCGACCGCAAACTCCTGTCCGTTCTGCAGGAGGACGGACGCATCGCGGTCGTCGATCTCGCCGACCGCATCGGCCTGTCGCCGACCGCCACCAGCGAGCGCATCAAACGCCTGACCCGCGACGGCTACATCCTGGGCTACAGCGCCCGGCTGAACGCCGCGCTACTGGGACGCGGGCTATTGGTCTTCATCGAGGTCAAGCTCGACCGCACCACGCCGGACGTCTTCGAACATTTTGCAGACGCGGTCGCGCGCGCCCCCGAGGTTCTCGAATGCCACATGGTGGCCGGCGGCTTCGATTATCTGATCAAGACGCGCGTAGCCGACATGGCCGCTTACCGGCGCTTTCTCGGCGAGGTGCTGCTGTCCCTGCCCGGCGTACGCGAGACCCACACCTTCGCGGTGATGGAAGAAGTGAAGAACACGACCGCATTGCCGGTCTGACATCGCCGGCCGCGGCCTTGCCCGATCCTGCGGCACACTGCCGTAGCGCTGTGCAGACCGGCCCGAAAAACCCGCCGCCGCCTTGCACTTTCTGACGGCATGTTCTTTGCTGATGGGCAAGGAACAAAAGAACGAATTCAATCGACCCCCTGGCAGCCGCAGCCCGGCGCCGGGCCTTGCAGGGAAAGGACAGAGAGATGAGTGCTGTTGGTGTGATCCACCGGACCGGCATCGTTGCCGCCGCTTTCGGTACACTGGTGCTGGGCGCCACCGCCCATGCGCAGACGCCGGTCAAGTTCACGCTCGACTGGAAGTTCGAGGGACCGGCCGCGCCGTTCGTCGTCGCCATCGACAAGGGTTATTTCAAGGCCGAGGGTCTCGACGTCACGATCGACACCGCCGGCGGCTCGCTCGAGCCGCTCAACCGGCTAGCGTCGGGCACCTACGACATGGGCTTCGGCGACATCAATTCGCTGATCAAGTTCCGCGACGCCAATCCGGGCACGCCGATCAAGGCGGTGTTCATGGTCTATAACAAGCCGCCTTTCTCCATCGTCGGCCGCAAGAGCCGCGGCGTCGTCAAGCCGAAGGATCTGGAAGGCAAGAAGCTCGGCGCGCCTGCCCCCGACGGCGCCTATGCGCAGTGGAAGATTTTCACCCAGGCCAATGGCATCGACGCCTCCAAGGTGACGATCGAGAATGTCGGCTTCCCGGTGCGCGAGCCGATGCTGGCGGCGGGCCAGGTCGACGCCATCACCGGCTTCTCGTTCTCCTCCTTCATCAACCTGAAGGATCGCGGCGTGCCGGTCGACGACATCACCGTCATCCTGATGGCCGATTACGGCGTCAATCTCTACGGCAACGCGATCATCGTGAATCCGAAGTTCGCCGCCGAGAAGCCGGACGTGGTCAAGAAGTTCCTCAACGCCTTCCTCAAGGGACTGAAGGACACCGTCAAGGATCCCGCCACCGCCGTGGACTCGGTGGTCAAGCGCAACGACGTCGCCAAGAAACCGGTCGAGCTCGAGCGCCTGCAGATGGCGCTGCGCGACAACATGGTCACGTCCGAAGTCAAGGCAAACGGCTTCGGCGGCGTTGACATGCAACGCCTCGACAAGTCGATCGATCAGATCGCGCTGACCTACGACTTCAAGAATCCGAAGCCGAAGGGTGCGGACGTTTTCGACGCCTCGTTCCTGCCGCCGGCGGCCGCGCGCAAAATGTAAGCGGCCGCGGCGCAGGGGGAGCAAGGGGAGCAGACGGGTGTCCGGTTTCATCGCCCTCGATGGCGTCAGCCATCGCTATGGCGGCATTCAGGCCGGCCCCGAAGGTATCCTTGCGATCCAGGATCTCACGCTCTCGGTCGGCCGCGGCGAATTCGCCGCGGTCGTCGGCCCGTCCGGCTGCGGCAAGTCCACGCTGATGAAGCTCGTGACCGGCCTGCAATTCCCGTTCGCCGGCCATGTCATGGTGGCCGGCGAGGAGGTACGCCAGCCGGTCAAGATCGCCGGCATGGCGTTTCAGGCGCCAACCCTTTTGCCCTGGCGCACGACGCTGGAAAACCTCCTGCTGCCGCTCGAAATCGTGCGCCCCCACCGCGGGGAGATCCGCCGCAACAGGGCGGCCTATGTCGAGCGCGCCGAGAAGCTGCTTGCCTCGGTCGGCCTCGACGGCTTCGGCTCCAAATATCCCTGGCAATTGTCGGGCGGCATGCAGCAACGCACCTCGCTGTGCCGCGCACTCATCCACGAGCCGCAACTGCTCATGCTCGACGAGCCGTTCGGCGCGCTCGATGCCTTCACGCGCGAGGAATTGTGGTGCGTCATCCGCGATTTGCATGCAGTGCGCGGCATCACCATCATTCTCGTCACCCATGACCTGCGCGAGGCGGTGTTCCTGGCCGACCGCGTGTTCGTGATGTCGGCGCGCCCGGGCCGCATCCTCGCTGAGCGCAAGATCGACCTGCCGCGCCCGCGCGATCTGGAGGTCACTTTCTCTACAGAGTTCCAGGACATCGTGCACGAGCTGCGCGGGCACATCGTGAAGGCGCGGCAATGAACAGCAGCCCCACTCTGATGATCCGGCTGGCGCCGTGGCTGTTCACGGTGGCGCTGCTGCTGCTCTGGGAATTCGTCTGCCGCGCCTTCAATATCCCGGAATTCTTCCTGCCGACACCGATGGCGGTGGCGCGGGCGACCTACGAATTCTGGCCGGCGATCTACCGCAATTCCTGGATCACGCTGCAGACGACGCTGATCGGTTTCGGGCTTGCGGTCGGTTTCGGGCTTTTCCTCGGTCTTGCCATCGGCTGGTCGCGCACGATCTATGCCGGCATCTATCCGCTGATGATCGGCTTCAACGCGATCCCCAAGGTCGCGGTCGTGCCGATCCTCGTCCTGTGGTTCGGCATCGGCTTCATGCCGGCGGTGCTCACCGCCTTCCTGATCTCGTTCTTTCCGATCGTCGTCAATGTGGCGACCGGCCTTGCCACCATCGAGCCGGAGATGGAGGACGTGCTCAAGGCGCTCGGCGCCTCCAAGCTCGACATCATGCGCAAGGTCGGAATCCCGCGCTCGCTGCCTTACTTTTTCGGCTCGCTCAAGATCGCCATCACGCTCGCCTTCGTCGGCTCGGTGATTTCCGAAAGCATCGCCTCCAATTACGGCATCGGCAACCTGATGCTGCAGGCGCAGGCGCAATTCCAGGTGCCACTGATTTTCGCCGGCCTCGTCGCCCTCGCCGTCGAAGGCATCGTCATGTACTGGGTAATGGCGCTGCTCGAGCAGCGCATGACCGGCTGGGCCCAGCGTTCGGGCTTCGCCCAGACCTGATCCGCACTATCGCGTCAGGACGGCCAGCCCGCCGGCTACAGCATCAGTTCGGCCGGAAGCTCCGTACGGCCGCGCTGCGTTGCAACGCTTTGCGGATTGAGCACCAAAGCCACCGCGTCCGCCAGTTGCTCAAGCGCCTCGCGGCCGTCGCCTTCGCGGATCGATATCCCGCAAAACAGATCGGCGGGCCTCGGATAAGGCGCGTCGTCCCATACGGCAAGCCCGGCGGTTTCGACGCGGCTGCGCGTGAGGGTCATGATGCCGAGCCCGGCATTGATCGCGGCCGCCAGACTTGCGGTGCTGGGGCTGACGTAAACGACCTCATAGGCGCGCCCGATCTGATCGAGCGCGGCCACGGCCGTCCGGTGCAGGGCGCAGTCCTCGCCGAAGGAAACCAGGGCGACCGGCGCATTGCCGTCATGCGGATAGACCGGGTTGTGAACCCACGCCGTCTGCTCGCGCCACTCGCGCCGCGAATCCCGCACGCTGGCGACCGACATGCCGATGCACAGATCGAGCTCGCCCTGCCGCAATTCGCGCAGGAACATTTCACGATGCCCGCTGCGCACGCGGAAACGAACGTCCGGCCAGCGCATGCGGAATTGCGCGAGCGTCCACGGCAGGTACGGCAAAATGAAATCGCCCGGCACGCCGACGCGGATCGTCTGCGACAGCGGTCCCGGCATCGTCAGTCCGAGGATGCTGTCGTTGATCGCAAGCAGCCGGCGCGCCTGATCGATGATGCGCTCGCCGAGCGGCGTCAGCAGCACGCCCGGCGCACTCTTGTCGAGAATGTCTGCACCGAGCAGTTGTTGCAGGCGTTTGATCTGGGCACTGACAGCCGGCTGCGTCACGCCAAGCGCCTGCGCTGCCTTGGTAAAACTGCGCAGATCCACCACCGTCACCAACGTGCGAAGTAATTCAGTTGGTATATTGATCATCGTGGGGGCGGCTTATCGCCTGATTCCTTGTATGCCGAGTTTGCCACAGCGTGCGCACGGAAGGACATCGCCGGCTATCATTTTCATTTATTGCCTTTGACGGATATAGTTTGTGCACCGTGGATATGTCGTCGTCTCGCCTGGCAGTTTCACTGACGTGAAGACATCATTCAATAAAGCGATAACCATGGCGCATTTTGCGATGCCTCAAAATTTGCTGCATCCGTTTGCGCGATCGACAATAGTCAAACGCGCCGTGAATAATCATCAATGAAGCTTCTACGCCTCTATATGCGGGTTCTCCACCTTCTCGGCCCGGAAACGCGCCTGGGTTGGTTTCTCGCTCTCGCCAATGTGGCCCTTGCCGCCGCCCAGTTCGCCGAACCCGTGCTGTTTGGCCGCATAATCGACGCGCTCGCGGGCGCCCAGGGCGGCCGCGGCTCCACGACATGGGATAGCCTGCTGCCGCTGCTGCTGGCCTGGGCTGCGTTCGGGCTTTTCACCATCGGCTGCGGCGTGGTGGTAGCCTTGTATGCCGACCGGCTCGCGCACCGGCAGCGCCATGCCGTGCTCACCGGCTATTTCGAGCATGTCCTGCAATTGCCGATGTCCTATCACGGCGGCGCCCATTCCGGCCGCCTGATGAAGGTGATGCTGGCGGGCACCGATTCGCTGTGGAGCATCTGGCTGTCGTTCTTCCGCGAGCATTTTGCAGCCTTCGTCGCACTCATCATCCTGCTTCCGCTCTCGCTCATCCTGAACTGGCGGCTGGCGCTGTTGCTGATCGTGCTGTGCGTGCTGTTCGCGGCGCTGACCACGATCGTGCTGCGCAAGACCAACGAGATGCAGACCGCCGTCGAGCGTCACTATTCGGACCTCGCCGAACGGGCCTCGGACGCGCTCGGCAATGTCGCACTGGTTCAGAGCTATGTGCGCATCGAGGCCGAGGTGCTGGCGCTGCGCGACGTCGTCAACCGGCTGCTCGGCGCGCAGATGCCGGTGCTGTCCTGGTGGGCGGTGGTGGCGGTCGCCACGCGCGCATCAACGACCATCACGCTGCTCGCGATCTTCCTTGTCGGCACCTATCTCCTGTTCCGCGATCTCGCCACCCTCGGCGAGATCGTGATGTTCATGAGTTTCGCGACCATGCTGGTGCAGCGCCTTGAACAGGCGGTCGGCTTCGTCAACAAGGTGTTCATGGACGCACCCCGCCTCGAAGAATTCTTCGAGGTGCTCGATGCCGAACCCGCCGTCCGCGACCGGCCGAACGCAATCGATCCCGGCCGGCTGACCGGCAATGTCGCATTCGAAGACGTGTCGTTCTCCTATGACGGCAAGCGGCCGGCTGTCGCCGACCTTGATTTCGTGGCAAAGCCGGGCGACGTCATCGCGCTTGTGGGGCCGACCGGTGCCGGCAAGACCACCGCGCTCGCGCTCCTGCACCGCGTGTTCGATCCGCAATCGGGCGGCATCAAGGTTGACGGGATCGACCTGCGCGACATGAAGCTTGCCGCGCTTCGCCGCAATATCGGCGTCGTGTTCCAGGAAGTGCTGCTGCTCAACCGCTCGGTCGCCGAGAACCTCTATATCGGCAAGCCCGATGCCACCGAGGAGGAGATGCGCCAGGCGCTGGCGCGCGCGCAGGCGCTCGAATTCGTCGAGCGCAATCCGGAAGGGCTGCAGGCGAGTGTCGGCGAGCGCGGGCGTTTCCTGTCGGGCGGCGAGCGCCAACGATTGTCGATCGCGCGAGCGCTCCTGAAAAATCCGCCGATCCTCATCCTTGACGAGGCCACGAGCGCGCTCGATGCGGCGACCGAAGTCAAGGTGCAGGCCGCGCTCGACGAGGTGATGAAGGACCGCACCACGTTCGTGATCGCGCACCGGCTCGCGACCATCCGCAACGCCACGAAAATCCTGGTGTTCGCCGCCAGCCGCATCGTGGAAGCCGGCACCTTCGACGAATTGACCGCCCGCGAGGGCCCGTTCGCCGAGCTCGCGCGCAGCCAGTTCCTCATTCCGAAAGCGCAGCCGCGCCCCGAGCCGGAACCCGACCGCGCCCCGGCCTGAATACGCCTCAGCGAATGCGTTCGAGGATGCTCACGTAATTAGCGACCGCCGCGCCGCCCATGTTGAAAATGCCGGCGAGCCTTGCGTCCTTAACCTGGAAGTCGCCGGCCTGGCCGGTGAGTTGCATTGTGCACAGAGCGTGCATCGAGACGCCGGTGGCGCCGATCGGATGACCCTTGGCTTTCAGCCCGCCGGAGGGATTGACCGGCAGGCGGCCGGTCTTCTGCGTGATGCCTTCGGCGATCACGCGCGCGCCCTGACCTTCGGGCGCAAGGCCCATCGCTTCATATTCGATCAGTTCGGCGATCGTGAAACAGTCGTGCGTCTCCACGAACGACAGGTCGGACAGCGTGACGCCGGCTTTCGCCAGCGCGTCCTTCCAGGCGTGCGCGCAGCCCTCGAACTTGAGGATGTCGCGCCGGGCCATCGGCAGGAAGTCCTGCATGTGGGAGGCGGCGCGGAACACGATCGCCTTTTTCATCTGCAGCGCTGTTTCCACGTCGGCCAGCACGACGGCGGCCGCGCCGTCGGAAACGAGTGAGCAGTCCGTGCGCTTGAGCGGACCGGCCACGAACGGGTTCTTGTCGCTCTCGGTGCGGCAGAAATCGTAGCCGAGATCCTTGCGGAATTGCGCGAACGGGTTGCCGACGCCGTTCTTGTGGTTTTTCGCCGCGATCATGGCGAGCGCGTCGGACTGGTCGCCGTATTTCTGGAAATAAAGGCCCGCGATCTTGCCAAAGATGCCGGCAAAGCCGCCCTCGATATTGGCCTCCTCGCGCACATAGGAGGCTTTCAGGAGGTTGCGGCCGATTTCCGGCCCCGGCGTCGTCGTCATCTGCTCCACGCCGACCACAAGCACGATGCGGGCGGCGCGGGCCTCGATGCTCTTGAGCCCCTGATGGACGGCGGCGGAACCCGTGGCGCAGGCATTCTCGACCCGGATGGCGCGCTTGAAGCGCAGGTCCGGCGAGGCCTGCAGCACCAGCGAGGCGGTGAAATCCTGCGCCGAGAAGCCGGCATTGAAATGTCCGAGCACGATCTCGTCGACGTCGCGCGCCGCAATCCCGGCGTCCGCCAGTGCGTCGCCGGCGACGCGGACGATCAGGCTCTCCACGCTCTCACTGTCGAGCTTGCCGAAGGGGGTATGCGCAATGCCTACGATACAGGCGGTCATTGGAGGTTTCCCTGGAATGCGTCTCTGCCGGACCTTGCCGAACTTTGGTCGCTTTCTTGGGGAATTAGCACGCTTCGAGGCACAAAAACAGCGCGGTTGGGAACGGCCACTTTGCGTTCCGGGCTGCCTTTGGGCTAGATATTCAGCGATTTCGCAGGCTCACGCGAAAAACTCGAAGGATCGGCAGACCCTGTGACCTTCGCCCCGCGGCTGTTCCGACATTCACCGATCCTTGCAACCTTCCTTGCCGGCTTTCTTGCCGGTCTGGCGCCGCTGTCGCTTGCGGCAACCGGAACCGCATCGGCGGAGGCGTTGCTCCTGATCGAGGCCGACACCGGCAGGGTCCTGCACGCGGAAAACGCCACCCAGCCCTGGTACCCGGCCTCGGTCACCAAGCTGATGACCGCCTATGTCACCTTGCGCGCGGTGCGCGAACGGCGCCTGACCCTCGATACGCTGCTGCCGGTCTCCGCCAATGCCGCCGCCCAGGCGCCCTCGAAAATGGGCTTCAAGCCCGGCACCACCGTCACCGTCGACAACGCGCTGAAGATGCTGATGGTGAAATCGGCCAACGACGTTGCCGTGGTCCTCGCCGAAGGCGTATCGGGATCGATCTCGAAATTCGCCGACGAAATGAACCGCGCCGCACAGCGGCTCGGCATGAAGCAGACGACCTACGTCAATCCCAACGGCCTGCCGGCCGACGCCCAGGTCACCTCGGCGCGCGATCAGGCGATCCTGGCGCGCGCCATCTTTCGCGAGTTTCCCGAATACGAACTCTACTGGCACATCTCCGCGATCAAGTTCGGTCGCCGGGTCATGCGCAACTACAACACGCTGATCGATCGCTATCCCGGCGCCGACGGCATGAAGACCGGGTTCATCTGCGCCTCCGGCTTCAACCTCGTGGCTTCGGCGACGCGCAACGGCAAGCGGCTGATCGCGGTCGTGCTCGGCGCGGCGTCCGGTCCGGTACGTGCGGTCAAGGCGGCGCAGATGCTGGAGCGCGGCTTCACCAACGGCGGCTTCAGTTGGCTTGCGCCCTCGCTCGGCACAGTCGAGGCGCTGGTGCCGGTCAACGCCGCCCCGCCCAATCTGCGCGACGAGATGTGCGGCAAGCATCGCAAGCGCCCTGCCGCCGAATCCGAGGACGAGGAATCCGACGAGACGATCACCAATACCCAGATCGATTCCGGCTCCCCGCACGCGATCAATCTCACGAACCTGCGCGGAACGATTTCAAAGCCGTCGAGCCTGCTCGGCCCGCTGACGCCATCGATGGAGCCGATCGTCGTGTTTGCCGGACCACCGAAGAGCAAGACGGCGCCGGCAGTTGCGGCCCCGAAACCGAAAAAGGGAACAACGACGGCGGCCGCCGCGCCCGGCGCGGCCGCCCCGACGACACCCGCAGCCGTCGCCGCGCCTGCCTTTGCGCCAACGCCGCCGGCCTATCCCTCGACCGCCGCTTTCAGCCCGGCCAGCGCGCCCGCGCCGGGCGCGGCGGTCCCGACACCGCGGCCCAAACCACCGGCTACCGCAGCGAAGCCGAAAACCGGTGCCGCCACGCCCGCACCGCAGGCCGCCGCCGCGCCAAAGCCGGCACCGAAGCCTGTATCGGCGGCGACACCCAAGCCCGCAAGCGCGCCGGCAAACCGGTGAACGAAACGTCCGCCCGACCGCGCGGGCCCGTCGCCCCGCTGCCGCTGACCGTGCTGACCGGCTTCCTCGGCGCCGGCAAAACGACGCTGCTCAACCGTCTGCTGAAGGATCCCGCGCTCGCCGGCACGGCGGTGATCGTCAATGAATTCGGCGAAGTACCGCTCGACCATCTGATGGTCGAGCGCATCGACGACAATCTGGTCGTGCTGTCGAGCGGCTGCCTGTGCTGCACCCTGCGCGGCGATCTCGTCACCGCGCTCGAAAAGCTGCTGCGCGATCTCGACAACGGGCGCATCAGCTTCACGCGCGTGCTGCTCGAGACCACCGGCCTCGCCGATCCGGCCCCGATCCTGCAGACGGCGATGTCGCACCCCTATCTCGTGCTGCGCTTCCGGCTCGACGGCGTCATCGCCACGGTCGATGCGGTCAACGGCATGGCAACGCTCGACGAGCATCCCGAGGCGGTCAAGCAGGCCGCCGTCGCCGACCGGATCGTTCTGACCAAGACCGACCTTCTGGTCACCGAGGACGCGCGGGCTCATGCCGCACGCCTGCAGGCGCGGCTGCATACGCTCAACCCGGCCGCCTCCGTGCTCGATGCCGCGGCCGGCGAGGCCGTGCCGGCGCGCCTGCTCGATTGCGGCCTCTACAATCCCGCAACCAAGAGCGCCGACGTCGAGCGCTGGCTCGCGGAAGAGGCCTATGCCGCCGCGCACGATCACGATCATCATGACCATCACCATGACGTTAACCGCCACGACGATCGCGTGCGCGCGTTCTGCCTGACCACCGACGCCGCCATACCGACCGCAATCCTCGACCTGTTCCTCGAATTGCTGCGCTCGATGCACGGGCCAAAATTGCTGCGGTTCAAGGCGATCGTGAAGCTTGCGGAGTCGCCCGACGCGCCAATCGTCCTGCACGGCGTCCAGCATGTGCTGCATCCGCCCGCCCAGCTTCCGGCCTGGCCGGACGGCGACCGCCGCAGCCGCCTCGTCTTCATCGTGCGCGACATCGAGGAACGCACGATCCGCGAGTTGTTCGACGCCTTCCTCGGCACCCCCGCGCCCGACCGGCCCGACCGCGCCGCGCTGATCGACAATCCGCTGGTGCCGTTCGGCGGCCGCGACCGCTAGCGCACCCGGCGCTCAAAGCGACATCGCGCCCCTTGCCACCGCACGGCGACTCTTCGATGTTAGCGGCCGCGTCGGAGCCGACCATGGGATTTTTCGGACAGATCTGGAGCGATGCGGTTTTCCTGCGCGGAGCGCTGCGCTCGCTACGGATGACCACGCACATCGCGCGCAATCCGACACGCGTCTTTCCCGACGTGGTCGAGGAGCTGGCGACGCGCTTCGGCGAGGCGCCGGCCTTGCTCTCGGAGCGCGAGCATTTCAGCTATCGTCAATTATTCGAGCGCTCCAACCGCTATTCGCGCTGGGCCCTGCAGCACGGTGTCGCCAAAGGCGAGGCCGTCTGCCTGCTCATGCCCAACCGGCCGGAATTTCTGGCGATCTGGATCGGCGTCACGCGGGTCGGCGGCATCACCGCCCTGCTCAACACCAACCTTGTCGGCCCTTCGCTCGCGCACTGCATCGAGGTCGCGCGACCCAAACATATCATCGTCGCCGCCGAGCTCGCCTCACACCTGATCGGCACGCTGCCGCTGCTCAAATGCAAGCCTACGATCTGGGTCCATGGCGAAAGCACGCAACACTGGCCGCGTATCGATCATCAGATCGAGCAGCATGACGGCCGTGCGCTTGAAGTGCACGAACGCCGCGCTCTGACCATCGAGGACCGCGCGCTCTACATCTACACCTCCGGCACGACCGGCCTGCCGAAGGCGGCCAATGTCAATCATTACCGCGTCATGCTTGCGTCCTACGGCTTCGCCGGCGTCATGGGCACGCGCGCGAGCGACCGCATGTACAATTGCCTGCCAATGTATCACACGGTCGGCGGACTGTGCGCCACCGGCTCGCTCCTGGTGCAGGGCGGCTCGGTCGTGTTGCGCGAACGCTTTTCGGCGCGCGAATTCTGGGACGACATCGCGCGCAACGAATGCACGCTCGTGCAATATATCGGTGAGCTGTGCCGCTATCTTCTCAACAACCCGCCGCATCCCAACGAGCATAACCACAAGCTGCGGCTCGCCTGCGGCAACGGATTGCGGCCCGACATCTGGGAAACGTTCCGCGACCGGTTCCGGATTCCGCTGATCCTGGAATTCTATGCCGCGACCGAAGGCAATGTGATGATGTTCAATTTCGAGGGCAAGACCGGCGCCATCGGCCGCCTGCCCTGGTTCATGGAAAGCCGCTTTCCGGTCGCGGTCGTCAAATTCGACGTCGAGAAGGAGCAGCCGATACGCGGCCCCGACGGCTTCTGCATCAAGTGCGATCCCGACGAGGCGGGCGAGGCGATCGGCAAGATCGTCAACGATCCCAACCGGCCGAGCGGGCGCTTCGAAGGCTATGCGCGCAGCGAGGATGGCGAGAAGAAGATCCTGCGCGACGTGTTCGAGAAAGGCGACGCCTGGTTCCGCACCGGCGACCTCATGCGCAAGGATCGCAACGGCTATTTCTATTTCGTCGACCGCATCGGCGACACCTTCCGCTGGAAGGGCGAGAACGTCTCCACGACCGAAGTCGCCGAGGCGATCAACGCGTTCCCCGGGATCACCGACACCACGGTCTATGGCGTACACGTGCCCGGCCGCGAAGGCCGCGCCGGCATGGCTGCGATCGTATGCGAGGGCGAGTGCGTGCTGTCCGACCTGCACGCGCATCTGCAGCGCCGGCTACCGGACTATGCGCGTCCGCTCTTTCTGCGCATCCGCAAGAGCATCGACGTGACCGCAACCTTCAAGCAGAAGAAGATCAATCTGGTCGCGCAGGGCTTCGATCCCGGCCAGATCGACGACCCGCTGTTCTTCAACGATCCGCAGACCCACGCCTTCCTGCCGCTCGATGCCGCGCTCTATGAGCGCATCCAGTCCGGCACGATGCGCGTCTGACAGGACGGCCCAGATGTCGGAAGAGACCATCGAGCGCCCGGAAGCCATCATCTCGTTCTGGCAGGAAGCCGGACCGCAGCGCTGGTTCGTGCGCGAGGTGGCCTTCGACGAGACGATCCGCAGCCGCTTTCTGCGGACGCATGAGAAAGCGGCGGCCGGCGCATCCGCAGACTGGGCGAAGGAGCCGCAGGGGACGCTCGCGCTCCTGCTCCTGCTCGACCAGTTCCCGCGCAACATGTTCCGCGGCGAGGCGCGCGCTTTCGCCACCGACGCACAGGCGCGCGCCATCGCCAACGTGGCGATCGCGCGCGGCGACGATCTGGCCGTGCCGCCCGCGCTGCGCAGCTTCTTCTACCTGCCGCTGATGCATTCGGAAGACATCCGCGACCAGGAGCGCTGCGTCGTACTCTGTCAGGCGGCGCGGAACCCGGACGGACTGCGCTACGCCGTCATCCATGCCGAGGCGATCCGGCGATTCGGGCGCTTTCCCCACCGCAATACTGCGCTTAGCCGGCCGACAACGGCGGCCGAGCAGGCCTATCTCGATGCCGACGGCTTCAAGGGCTGAGCGCGCGGCTGCGACCTCCAACAAAGTGTTAACGCTTCCTTGCTAAATCTGGCGGCGCCGACGCAGCGAGGTCGGCGGACGGCCGCTTGCGCTTCGGCGCGCGGCACGCCGGCAAGCACCCGGGAGGCTCTTTTGGCTTTGGCGGATTCCCGGCAGGCGGACATGCCGTGGCGGTCGCTTGCCGCGTTCGCGACGCGCCTGCGTGCCTGGTTCGCCGACGGCGCCGACCGCTCGATCGCCCAGCGCATGGCCGGGGCGGCTTTCGCCATCCGCATCGGCGGCGCGGGCCTTGCCTATGCATTGCAGATCCTGCTCGCGCGCTGGATGGGCAGCAGCGAGTTCGGCATTTTCGTCTATGTCTGGACCTGGGTGATGCTGATCGGCGCGCTCGTTGATATCGGGCTCGCCTCCGCCGCCCAGCGTTTCATCCCGCAATACACCCAGCGCGGCGAGCGCGCGCATCTGCGCGGCTATCTTGCCGCGAGCCGCTGGCTGACCTTCGGCATCGGCACTGCGGTTGCCGTGGCCGGCGCCCTCGTCGTCCACCTGCTCCAGCCCTGGCTCGACGAGGCGACGCTCGTGCCGCTCGCCGTCGCCTGCATCTGCCTGCCGGTCTATGGCGTCATGAATGTGCAGGACGGCATCGCGCGCTCCTACAACTGGGCCGCGCTCGCATTGCTGCCGCCCTACATCCTGCGCCCGCTCGCCGTGATCGCGCTGATGGGCGGCGCCTGGCTGGCCGGCCTGCCGGCGGATGCCGTCACCGCCATCGCCATCGCTGCGATCGCGCTGTGGCTCACCGCACTCGGCCAGACGCTGCTGCTCAACCGCCGGCTGCGTCGCACCGTGGAGCCGGGCGAGCGGCGTTACGCGGCGAAGGACTGGTTCGCCGTCTCGGTGCCGATGTTCGCAATCGACGGTCTTTATTGCCTGCTGATGTATATCGACATCCTCATGCTCAAGGCGTTCGTCACGCCCGAGGACATCGGCATCTATTATGCCGCGTCGAAGACGCTGGCGCTGATCGTCTTCGTGCATTTCGCCGTCACGTCCGCGACCGCACACCGGTTCAGCGAATATCATGTCGGCGGCGACCGTGAGCGCCTGCGCGCCTTCCTGCGCGATGCGGTGCGCTGGACGTTCTGGCCTTCTCTTGCCGCCGCCATGGCGTTTCTTGCGCTCGGCTGGCCGCTGCTTTCGCTGTTCGGCAAGACGTTCGTCTCCGGCTACCCGCTGATGTTCATCTTCGCGGTCGGGCTTCTGGCGCGCGCGGCGATCGGGCCGGCCGGGCGCTTCCTCGTCATGCTCGGCGAGCAGCGCGCATGCGCCTTTGTCGCGGCCGCGGCTCTCGCGACCAACCTCGTCCTCAATCTCCTGCTGATCCCGCCGTTCGGCGTGACCGGCGCGGCGGTCGCGCTTTCAAGCGCTTATATGCTTGAATCGATCCTGCTGGCCGCGATCGCGCGCCGGCGGCTCGGCTTCCACCTGTTCATCTTCGGCGGGTCGCGGAGCGGTTGAGAGCCATGCTCGCGCCCTGTGCCACCGCCAGCGACACGCAATGGCTCGACCTTGCCGCGTTGCGCGCGATCGAAAGCGAATGGACGGTGCTGATCGGGCGCGCGATCGCACCGAACGTGTTCTACGAGCCGGGTTTCCTGCTCTCCGCGGCGGCGGTCTTCTGTCCCGATGCCGGCGCGGTAACCGTGCGCACGAAAGCAGGCCGGCTGATCGGGCTTTTCCCGATGCATCGCGACCAGGCGCGTTACGGCGGTTATCCCGCACCCGTGTGCGGCCTTGTCCACCCTTACGGACCGCTCGGCGCGCCGCTCGTGGATACCGAATTTGCGGAAATGGCCATTGCCGGATGGCTCGATCATCTGTGCCGCACCGAACACGGCGCCGGCGCTATTCTCCTGCCCTTCTTTCCGCAGCACGGCCGCCTCGCCGCGCTCCTTGACCGCGCGGTGACGGAGCGCAGCCTGCGCCAGAAGCATTTCAATCGTCACGCGCGCGCCATGCTCGTGCGCGACCGCGAAGCGGCCGACGAGCGCGCATCCGTCGGCATGTCGAAAATGCGCAAGGAATGGCGCCGCCAGCGCCGGCGGCTTTTGGAGCGCGGGCCGCTCGAGCACAGGATCGCCACCACGCCGACCGAAACCGGCGCGCTGCTCGATGTTTTCCTTGCGCTCGAAGCCAAAGGCTGGAAGGGGCACGCCGGCACCGCCGCGGCGCAGAATCCCGGCATGCTCGGTTTCATGCGCGACGCGGTCGTAGCCCTCGCCCGCGCGGGCCAGGCACGCATTGATGTGCTGCGCACGGACGGACAGCCGGTCGCCGCCACCGTGACGCTCTTCAGCAAGGACGAAGGCTGGCTGTGGAAGATTGCCTTCGACGAGGACTTCGCGCGCTTCTCGCCCGGCGTGCAGCTCACGCTCGATGTCAGCGGCAATCTCCTCGCCGATCCGCGCATCGCGCGCGTCGATTCCTGCGCCACGCCGAACCATCCGATGATCGACCGCCTCTGGCCGGGACGTCTGGCCTTGTCCGACCGCATGATCGCGCTGCGGCCCGGGTTCGATCCGCGCTTCGCGGTCGCCTGCGCGCTGGAAGCCGTCCGCGCATGCGCGCTGCCTTCGCTGCGGCGCGCACGGACCGGGCTCCGGCACGTAAGGATCAGGCGCGCTCGCGCAGCAACCGGCGAATGATCTTTCCGGTCGTCGTCATCGGCATTTGCTCGATGAAGGCGATCTCGCGCGGATATTCGTGGGCGGCAAGACGCGTGCGCACGAAATCCTGCAGCTCGGCGGCAAGCGTCTCGTCCGGTGTCTGACCGGGCTTGAGCACGACAAACGCCTTGACGATTTCGGTGCGCACCGGATCGGGCTTGCCGATCACGGCGGCGAGCGACACCGCCGGATGGCGGATCAGGCAATCCTCGATCTCGCCCGGCCCGATGCGATAGCCCGACGAGGTGATGACGTCGTCGTCGCGGCCGACGAAGTGGAAATAGCCGTCGTCGTCGACCGTGCCCTGGTCGCCGGTCGTCATCCAGTCGCCGATGAATTTATCGCGGGTGGCTTCCGGCCGCCCCCAATATTCGATGAACATCACCGGATCGGGACGCTTCACCGCGATCTGCCCAAGCTCGCCGGGCTTCACCGGCCGGCCCTGCTCGTCGATGACGGCGAGCGTGTGCCCGGGCACCGCCTTGCCGATCGCACCGGGCCGCGATACGCCGAGCAGCGCGCAGGAGGAGAGCACGAGATTGCATTCGGTCTGGCCGTAGAACTCGTTGATCGTCAGGCCGAATGCCGCCTTGCCCCACTCGTAGGTCTCCGCACCGAGCGACTCGCCGCCCGAGCCGATGGTACGCATGCGCACGTCGTGCCGGCCGCGCGGACTGGGCGCCGCGCGCAGCATGCGCAGCGCAGTCGGCGGGATGAAGGCATTGCACACGCCGTGGCGCGCCATCAGCGTGTAGGCCTCTTCCGGGTCGAACTTGTCGAGCTTGCGCGCCACCACCGGCACGCCGTGATGCAATGACGGAAGTAGCGCGTCGAGCAGGCCGCCGGCCCAGGCCCAGTCGGCCGGCGTCCAGAACCGGTCGCCCGGCTGCGGGAAGAAGTCGTGCGGCATCTCCACGCCCGGCAGATGCCCGGGCAGCACGCGATGGCCGTGCAGCGCGCCCTTGGGCTGGCCGGTCGTGCCTGACGTATAGATCATCATCGCCGGATCGTCGGGCGTGGTCGGCTCCGGCGTGAAGACCGGCGACGCGCGCGCCACCATGGCGACGAAATCCTCGGCACCGTCGGCTACGCCATCGACATTGAGCACCAGCTTGAGGTCCGGCACCTCGGCGCGGATGCTGGCGAGCTTGGCCACACCCTGCGCATTGGTGATGATTGCCCTGGCGCCGGAATTCTGCAGCCGGTAAGCGATCGCATCGGGGCCGAACAGGAGCGCGGTCGGCAGCGCGACCGCGGCAAGCTTGTAGACCGCGACGTGCGCGACGACGACTTCCGGCATCTGCGGCAAGAGGATCGCGACGCGGTCGCCGCGCGCGATGCCGTGCGCGCGCAGCACATTGGCCAGGCGGTCGGACTGCTCCTTCAGCCAGCCGAACGGCACGTCGTCGTGCCGGCCGTCGGGATGGACATGCACGATGGCGAGGCGCCGCGGATCGTGCGCCGCCCAGAGGTCGCAGACATCGATGCCGATATTGTAGTCGGCGGGAATCCGCCAGCGGAACTCGGCATAGAGACGGTCGTAGTCGCGGATATCCGGCAGCATCGCGGCTTCCTTGCAGGCGCGAAAAGCTAGTCAGCGCCGCCGCCACCGTCCAGCGCTTTCCTTCAGCTCGAACGCGCGGGCGCGGCCATGATCAGCGTCCAGAACACCTTGTATTTGGAGGTCGGGGAATAGACCGCGGCGATACCCATGCGGGTGGCCGACCGGTGGAGCATGTTGGCGCGGTGCGGGGCGGAGTCGCGCCAGCCCGAGAAGGCTTCGGCGAGCGTGTGATAGCCGGCCGAGACATTCTCGACCGCGGCCGCGGCGTCATAGCCTGATCCGCGCATGCGCTCCTTGAAGCTGCCCGCCACACTATGATCGAGCTTGTCGCGGGCGGCCATGGCACGCGACTGCGCCTCCGCCAGCCGCATCAACTCGGGGTCGAGCGTGACCGTGCCCAGACCGTTATTCTGCCGATAGCCGGAAATCATCGAGGCCGCCGCGTCGGCGTCGAGCACCGCGCCCTGATGGGCGAGCGAGCGGTAGAAGCTCGGCTGCGCCGTCTGCAACGTGTCGCCCGCGCACGCCGGCAGCAACACAATCAGGCCGGCGGCCGCGAGGCGCAAAAGCCGCGCGTTCAGAAAGTCAGACAATGGCATGGTCTGGTCGTCCCGGATGGCCCGGCACAATGCATGGCAAAGATGGCTGAAGGGTGAATGCGCCTCAGGCGCGCTGCGCCGCCGGCTCGGGAGCGGGCTCCACCACTTCCGAAAAGCGCTGCCGTACGTCCTCGTACGCCCCGACCACATGGCCGTGCATCAGCAGGGCGGCCTTTTCGCCGTCGCCCGCCGCCATGGCGTCGACGATCGCGCGGTGCTCGTTCCACACCCGCATCAGCATCGCCGGATGGCGCAGAACCTCGCCCATGGCGCGCTGCAGATGCCGCCAGTTCAGCCGCATCGTGTCGACGATCAGGACGTTGCCCGAAACGTCGTAGATCCAGGAATGGAACGCCGCATCCGCCTTCACCGACGCAACGCCGCTCACTTTCACCGCCTCGAAACCGGCCGCCAGCAATTGCTGCCCGCGCGCCAGATCGGCTTCCGTCAGGCGCGGGGTGGCAAGCCGCACTGCCAGGGGATCGATCGCCGAGCGCAACTGGTAGATCGCATCGAACAGCTCGGGATCGACCGGAGCGACGATCAGGCCGCGCCGTCCCGCCTCGCAAACGAAGCCTTGCACCTTGAGCACCTGCAGGGCGTTGTGGATCGGCTGCCGCGACACGTTGAGGCGCTCGGCGACGTCGGCCTGCGTCAGCCGCTCGCCCGGCTTCAGCCGGCCGCTGCAGATCGCATCGAGGATAACCGTATAGGCCTGATCGACGAGGGTGCGCGAACTGACCAGCGATTTCACGGCGCTTCCTTCCGGCTTCCAGAGAGCTGTCGTCGGCGCGGCCGGGAAACGCCGCCTCCGGACCCGACCCATGAAGTAAAACCAAAGAGTCAAAGCAGCCTGCCCGGACCCGCGGGACCCGGACCTCGATGCCCGAAAGACCATCCGGCCTCCCGAACGCCTATTGCCACGATGACGGTATACCGTATACGGTAATTTGAAAATCAACAAGACCTGTAGGGAGCATTATGGATACGCCAATCCGCGTCATGCTGGCCAAGGTCGGGCTCGACGGCCACGACCGCGGCGTCAAAGTGGTGGCCCGCGCGCTGCGCGATGCTGGGATGGACGTGATCTATACCGGCCTGCACCGCACGCCCGACGAAGTGGTCACCGCCGCCATCCAGGAAGACGTCGACGTGCTCGGCGTCAGCCTGCTGTCGGGGGTGCAGATGACGGTCTTTCCGAAAATCTTCGACCGCCTCAAGAAGGAAGGCGCCGACGACATGATCGTTGTGGCCGGCGGCGTGATGCCGGACGAAGATGCGGCTGCGCTGAAGAGAATGGGAGTCCGCGAGATCATGCTGCAGGACACGCCGCCGCAGGCGATCGTCGACACGCTCAAACGGCTCGTCGCCGAGCGCGGCCCGCGGTGACATCATGGAAGCCTGGTCCTTTCCCGCAGCCTACGACGAGACCTATTTTCCCCCACACGATGCCCGCTACTGGTTTCCCCGCCGCGAGACCATGCCCGCCGGCGAACGCGAGCGCGCCATTCTCGAACGCCTGCAGCAGGTCTGCGCCTATGCGTACGAGCGTGCGCCGTTCTACCGGCGCAAATGGGACGAGGCCGGCTTCCATCCCTCGAAGCTGAAGTCGCTCGAGGATTTCGAACTGATCCCGGTCGTCGAAAAGAAGGATCTGCGCGAAGCGCAGACGCGCACGCCCCCGTTCGGCGACTATCTGTGCGTGCCGGAATCGGAAGTGTTCCACATCCACGGCACCAGCGGCACGACCGGGCGGCCGACCGCCTTCGCCATCGGCCGCAACGACTGGCGCACGATCGCCAACGCGCATGCCCGCATCATGTGGGGCATGGGCCTGCGGCCGGGCGACACGATCTGCGTCGCGGCGATCTTCTCGCTCTATATGGGAAGCTGGGGCGCGCTCGCTGGCGCCGAGCGGCTCGGGGCCAAATGTTTCCCGTTCGGCGCCGGCGCGCCCGGCATGTCGGCGCGCTGCGCACAATGGCTTGACATGATCAAGCCGACCGCCTTCTACGGCACGCCGACCTATGCCCTGCATCTGGCGCAGGTCGCGCGCGACGAAGGGCTGAACCCGCGCGATTTCCAGATCAGGATCATGTTCTTCTCGGGCGAGCCGGGCGCCTCGATTCCCGGCGTGCGCGACAAGATCGAGGAGATTTACGGCGCGAAGGTTTTCGATTCTGGATCGATGGCCGAAATCTCGCCCTGGATGAACGTCGCCGGCTCGGCGCAGACGAGCGGCATGCTGTGCTGGCAGGACGTCGTCTACACCGAAATCTGCGATCCCAAGACCATGCGGCGCGTGCCTTATGGCCAGCGCGGCACACCGGTCTACACCCATCTGGAGCGCACCTCGCAGCCGATGATCCGGCTCGTGTCGGGCGACCTGTCGCTTTGGACCAACGACGAGAACCCGTGCGGGCGGACCTATCCGCGCCTGCCGCACGGCATTTTCGGCCGCATCGACGACATGTTCACGATCCGCGGCGAGAACGTCTATCCGAGCGAGATCGACGCCGCGCTCAACGAGCTGCCGAACTATGGCGGCGAGCACCGCATCGTGATCAGTCGCGAATTCGCCATGGACGAATTGCTGCTGCGCGTGGAGACCGACGACGAGACTTTTCACCGCCCGCAGGCGCGCGACGGCTTCGCCGCCGAGGTCGCGCACAAGCTGCAGAAGGTGCTCGGGCTGCGCACGCGCGTCGAGATCGTCGGCCCGAACTCGATCCCGCGCACCGACTTCAAAGCGCGCCGCGTCATCGACGACCGCGCCGTGTTCCGCGACATGCAGCAGCAGATCGAGGGGGTGCAGGGGTGACGGCGCCGGTGTCCCGCGCCTCGTCCTCGCTCGCGCTGGTCGAGCGCGTGGCGGCCGGCGAGCCGGCGGCCATCGCACGCATGATCTCGCGCGCGGAAAGCGGCAGCTCGGAAGCACGCGAAGCGCTCGCGCGCATCTACAAACGCGCCGGCCGCGCCCACATCGTCGGCATTACCGGCGTGCCGGGCAGCGGCAAGTCCACGCTCGTCGGCAAGCTTGCCGAAAAGATCCGCCAGCAGGGCGGCAAGGTCGGCATCGTTGCCATCGATCCCTCGAGCCCCTATTCCGGCGGCGCCATCCTCGGCGATCGCATCCGCATGTCGGACATGGCGACCGATCCCGGCGTCTATATCCGCTCGATGGCCACGCGCGGGGCGACCGGCGGCATGGCGCGCGCGGCGCTCGACGCTGTCGACATTCTCGATGTGGCGGGGTTCGACACCGTCATTATAGAGACCGTCGGCGTCGGCCAGGACGAGGTGGAGATCGTGCGCGCCTCGCACACGACCATTGTCGTATCGGCGCCCGGCCTCGGCGACGAAATCCAGGCGATCAAGGCCGGCATCCTGGAAATCGCCGACATTCACGTCGTCTCCAAATGCGATCGCAGCGACGCCAACCGCACGCTGATCGATCTCAAGCAGATGCTCATGCTCGGCATGACCATGACCGGCCCGACCGACTGGCAGACGCCGGTGATCGGCACGAGTTCGGTATCGGGCACCGGCCTCGACGAACTGGTCGCCGCGATCGTGCGCCACCGCCATGTCGCGTTCGAGACTGAGACCGGCCGGCGGCGGCAGCTCGCCATCGCCCATTTCCGCCTGCGCAAGACCGCCGAAAACCTGCTGCTCGAACGCATGGGCGAGGCCGTCGCCCGCGCCGCCGCGCCGCTCGCCGACCGGCTGCTGCGGCGCGACGCCGATCCCTATTCGCTCGCCAACGAGCTTCTCGACACCTCGCTCCCCGGAGGACCCGTCCATGAACAAAGCGCTCGATCCAAAGTCGCTCGATAGCCTCGCCGGCGAAGTCGCCGACTGGGAGCGCAACGAAGTCGCCACCTTCCTGAAGAAGCAGCGCGAGCGGCGCGAGCAGTTCTTCACCGTCGGCGACATTCCGGTCAAACGCACCTACACCGCCGCCGACATCGCCGATACCCCGCTCGAGGACATCGGGCTGCCCGGACGCTATCCGTTCACGCGCGGGCCCTATCCGACCATGTACCGCAGCCGCACCTGGACCATGCGCCAGATCGCGGGCTTCGGCACCGGCGAGGACACCAACAAGCGCTTCAAGTTCCTGATCGCCCAGGGCCAGACCGGCCTGTCGACCGATTTCGATATGCCGACCTTGATGGGCTACGACAGCGACCATCCGATGAGCGAGGGCGAGGTCGGGCGCGAGGGCGTGGCCATCGATTCGCTCGCCGACATGGAGGCGCTGTTCGACGGCATCGATCTCGAAAACATCTCGGTATCAATGACGATCAATCCGAGTGCCTGGATCCTGCTTGCGATGTATGTCGCGCTCGCCAAGAAGCGCGGGCTCGATCTCAACAAACTGTCGGGCACCGTCCAGGCCGACATCCTCAAGGAATACATGGCGCAGAAGGAATATTGCTTCCCGATCGGACCTTCGGTGCGCATCGTGCGCGACTGCATCACATTCTGCGCCCAGAACATGAAGCGCTACAACCCGATCAACATTTCCGGCTACCACATTTCGGAAGCCGGCTCCTCGCCGCTGCAGGAGGTCGCGTTCACGCTCGCCAACTGCATCGTCTATGTGGAGGAAGTGACGAAGACCGGCATGCCGGTCGATGCCTTCGCGCCGCGGCTCGCCTTCTTTTTCGTCTCGCAGGGCGACTTCTTCGAGGAGGTCGCCAAGTTCCGCGCGGTGCGCCGCTGCTACGCCAAGATCATGAAGGAGCGCTTCGGGGCGACCAATCCGGAATCAATGCGGCTGCGCTTCCATTGCCAGACCGCGGCCGCCACGCTCACCCGCCCGCAATACCAGATCAACATCGTGCGCACCGCCCTGCAGGCCCTCTCCGCCGTGCTCGGCGGCTGCCAATCGCTGCACACCAACGGCTACGACGAGGCGTTCGCGATCCCGACCGAGGACGCCATGCGCATGGCGCTGCGTACCCAGCAGATCATCGCCGAGGAAACCAACGTCACCAATGTGGTTGATCCGCTCGGCGGCTCCTATTATGTCGAGGCGCTGACCAACGAATACGAGAAGCGAATTTTCGAAATCCTCGATTATGTCGATGCCCATGGCGGCACGATCAGGCTGATCGAGGAGGGCTGGTTCCAGAAACAGATCGCCGATTTCGCCTACGAGACCGCCCTGCGCAAGCAGAACGGCGACAAGCCGGTGATCGGCGTGAACTCCTTCGTCATGGACGACGAGGAGCACGACATCGAGACCCACCCCTACGATCTCACGACCGCCGAACGGCAGATCGCGCGCACACGCCGGGTGCGCGCGGAGCGCAATCAGGTAAAGGTGGCGGCGCTGTTCGAGCGGCTGATCGCGGTCGCCCGCAACGAGAGCGAAAACATCATGCCGGTGACGATTGAGCTGGTTGAGAACGGCGTCACCATGGGCGAGATCGTGGAGCGGCTGAAGGGCCTATGGGGTACCTATCGCGAAACGCCGGTATTTTGATTCCGGGAGGCCCCCGCCGGAGGTACGGCGCCTGTGAAGGGATGGCGCAGCATGTTGTGGTGCGCCGCGCGAGCGACTAGATAGATGGCGATGATATCTCCCCTTATCCTTCCCTATGCGGGCGTCTCCCCCGTCTTCTCCACGCCGCTTGTCCATGCCGGACCGGGCGCAGCCGTGCTCGGCCGCGTCACGCTCGGGCGCGGGGCCTGGCTCGGCGCCCGCGCCGTCATCCGCGCCGACGGCCATTACGTGAAGGCCGGCGACGATTTCCATCTCGGCGCCCGCTCGACGCTCCACATCGCCCATCAGGTCTTTCCCTGCGTCGTGGGCGACCGCGTCACGGTCGGGGAAAACGCCTGCGTCCACGCCTGCACCGTCGGCAGCGACGTGATCGTGGGCGACGGCACCGTCATCCTCGACGGCGCGATCGTCGGCGACAACGTCGTTTTCGAGCCCGGCTGCACCGTATTCCCGGCCAAGCGCATCGATGGCGGCCACGTCTATGCCGGCAGCCCGGCCAAAATGGTCCGCCCAGTCGCCGCCGGCGAGATCGCCGAGCGCCGCGCGCAGATGGTCCGCGCGCACACCGAACAGGCCGAAGCGGCTGCGCCACGCCGCCAGCTTGCCGCCACGTCCGACGTGCACGCCACTGTCTTCATCGCCTCGACTGCCAGCGTGCGCGGCCGGCTTGTTGCGGCCAAGTCGTCGAGCGTGTGGTTCTCGAACGATTTCGACGCCGGCGACGCATCCATCGTCATCGGCCTCAACAGCAACGTCCAGGACAACACCGTCATCCGCTGCACGAGCGCGCAGGGTGTCACCCTCGGCCGCGACACCACGGTCGGCCACAATGTGACCATCTACGACAGCGTCATCGGCAACGGCGCGCTGATCGGCATCGGCAGCGTGGTGGCGCCGGGCACGATCGTCCAGGACCGTGTCCTGCTCGCCGCGGCGGCCCGCACGACGCCGGGCCAGGTGCTGGAAAGCGGCTGGCTCTATGCCGGCAATCCGGCGAAAAAGCTCACCCCGCTCGACAGCGGCAAGGCCGCCCTGATCGACATGATCATCGGGCATTATTGCCAGTACGCGATGGACTACAAGGCCGCGGAGGCGCTGCCGGCCGCCGTCTGAGCGCGGGCCGGCGCACATCGCGCCGCGACCACAGGTTCGCGCAGGCGACGGGGGACGTCATGCCAGCAGCGAGCGCACAGGCCCAGTCGCCGATTATTTCCTCCATACCGCGTCGGCCCCGCCGACACCGCACGCGCTCGACTGCACGACCGAGCAATGGCCCAGGGCGACGTTCCGCTTCTTCACGTCCGACCGGCAGCGGACGGCATCCGCGCGGTAAAGTGATCGGCCCTACCCGGCCACCGTCTTGCGCGCGCGGTTCGAGGCCATTATTCGAATCCGGTGCTTCGCGGCTTGTCGCAGGAGGTGTGACGATGAATGGGCCTCGCCCCTCGCTCGTGTTCGGTGCGCTTCTTTTTCTGGTGTCGCTCGGCATGTCGCACGCTTTGGCCCAGGGTCAGGACGGCGACCAGCCGGGCTACGTGCCGAGCGCCGACGAGGAAGAGCTCGATCCGAGATGGCAGAAGACGGTCGTCTTCTATCGTTCGAGCGAGGCGCCCGGCACCGTCATCGTCCACACCAACGAGCGCTATCTCTATGTCGTGCAGCCCGGCGGGCGCGCGCTGCGTTACGGCATCGGCGTCGGCCGCGAGGGCTTCCAGTGGCAGGGCCTGCTGAAAATCACGCGCAAGCAGGAATGGCCGGACTGGACGCCGCCGCCGGAAATGATCGAGCGCCAGCCCTATCTGCCGCGCTTCATGGCCGGCGGCCCGGGCAATCCGATGGGCGCGCGCGCGCTCTATCTCGGCACCACCGTCTATCGCATCCATGGCACCAACCAACCGCAGACCATCGGCACGGCGGTGTCGTCGGGTTGCTTCCGGCTGACCAATCCGGACGTTAGCGACCTCTACGAGCGCATTCCCGTCGGCACCAAGGTGATCGTACGGCAGCGGCCGGAAGTCTGAGCCGACGCCGCAGGACATGTCATGAAACGATTTTTCAAGCGCACGTTTACCAGCGGCCTTCTGATCGGCGGCGCGGTCGCCGTTGCGGTCGCCGCCGCCGCTATCACCTACGAGCGCTACGACACCAAGACGCTCAAGCGCACGCTGCGGCGCGATGCGGTGCATTGCGGCGTCTCCACCGGCCTGCCCGGCTTTTCGGCGCAGGACGAGAAAGGAAACTGGTCTGGCTTCGACGTCGATTTCTGCCGCGCGATCGCGGCGGCCATTTTCAACGATCCGAAGAAGGTGAAGTTCGTCCCGCTCGACGCCAAGGAACGCTTCATCGAGCTGAGCAAGCGCAAGATCGACGTGCTGGCGCGCAACTCGAGCTGGACCATGTCGCGCGAGACCGAATACTACTTGCATTTCGCCGGCGTCTCCTATTACGACGGCCAGGGCTTCATGACCCCCCGCGCGCGCAACCGCACCTCCGCGCTCGAGCTCGACGGCAGCAAGGTCTGCGTGCAGTCCGGCACCACGACCGAGCTCAACCTCGCCGACTATTTCCGCGCCAACAACATGAAGTTCGAGGCCGCGATCTTTCCCACTCTGGAACCGATGCTGAAGGCCTACGAAAGTGGGCGGTGCGACGTACTGACCGCCGACGTATCGCAGCTCTATGCGCTGCGCCTGAAGATCGGCAAGGCCGCCGAGCACGACATCCTGCCCGACGTCATTTCCAAGGAGCCGCTCTCGCCGGTCGTGCGCCAGAAAGACGACGACTGGCACCTCTTGGTGAAATGGACACTGTTCGCCATGATCAATGCCGAGGAGCTCGGCATCGATTCCAAAAATATCGACGCCGCCATGAAATCGAAAAAGCCGGAAGTGATGCGCTTCGTCGGCACCGAAGGCGATTACGGCGAATGGCTCGGCCTGTCGAAGGACTGGGCGGCGCGCATCATCCGCCATGTCGGCAATTACGGCGAGGTGTACGAGCGCAATGTCGGCACGAACTCCCCGCTCGGCATCCCGCGCGGACTCAACCAGATCTGGAGCGCCGGCGGCATCCTGTACGCGCCGCCGATCCGCTGACCTTCGGCCTCACTGCGCCGTCCAGCCGCCGTCGATCGAGAGGATCGCGCCGGTGACCGAGGCGGCGGCGTCCGACGCCAGATAGAGCGCAAGCCCCGCCACCTGTTCGACGGTCACGAACTGCTTGGTCGGCTGCGCCGCCAGCAGCACGTCGCTTACCACCTGTGCCTCGGTGAGGCCGCGCGCCTTCGCGGTATCGGGGATCTGCTTCTCCACCAGCGGCGTGCGCACATAGCCCGGGCAGATCGCGTTGACCGTGATGCCCTGCTGCGCGACTTCGAGCGCCACCGTCTTGGTGAGGCCGGCAACGCCGTGCTTGGCTGCGACATAGGCCGACTTGAACGGCGAGGCCACGAGCGCGTGCGCCGAGGCGATGTTGATCACCCGGCCCCAGCCTTTCTTCTTCATGCCCGGCAGCGCGTGGCGGATGGTGTGGAAGCAGGCGACAAGGTTGATCGCGATGATCACATCCCATTTCTCGGGCGGGAATTCGTCGATCGGTGCGACATGCTGGATGCCGGCATTGTTGACCAGGATGTCGATGCCGCCGAATTCGCGCGCCGCCGCCCCGATCATCGCTTCGATGGTCGCGGGCTTCGTCATGTCGGCGCCGTCGTAGCGCACCTTCACGCCGTGCTTGCGTTCGAGGTTTGCGCGCAGCGCCTCGATCTCGGCCGCCTCGCCGAAGCCGTTGAGCATGACGTTGCAGCCCGACGTGGCGATGGCCTCGGCAATGCCGAGTCCGATGCCGCTGGTCGAGCCGGTGACGAGCGCGGACTTGCCTTTGAGCATGATGTCTTTCCCGCAAAGCGTGAAACGAATGACGGAACCTTCCGGCCATGCGCCGAACCGGGGCACGGATGATGCGCGGACGCTCTGGCTTAGATCACCACGCGGCAGCCTGAAAGCCCGAAAATCCGGCGGGGGCGCATGCGGCACATGCAAGTGCCGCTCAATCGCTTGTGAAGCCCCAGAAATGCGCGATGTCCCGCGCCGCGCAGATGCCGACCGCGCTGACGAATTCGCTCGCCCGCCCGCAGGGCCGCGCGCCGGCGGCGTCGATCGGGAATGCATGCCGCAGGCCATGCACGAGCACGCTTTCCACCTGCACGGCGCCGTCCGCATCGAGATACTGCGTGCGCGTCATCATGCGGCTGCGCTCGACGCGGGCCGGACGGTCGCCGATGTCGTGAACGGCGAGCCATTGCTCGACCAGCTCGCGCTGGTTGCCCGGCACCACGCGCCGGTCGGCGCTGCCCTGCCAGATCGTCACCGGCGGAAAATGCGCACCGGCGCCGGCCGATTCAAGCACCCTGTGGCGCCATTCGCCTGGCGAGCGGTCGATGCCGGGATCCATGCAGCGCAGCGCCTCGAACACGGTCGCCGCGCAGCCATACGACACGCCCGCCACGATGGCCCCGCCGGCGAACAATTCCGGATAGACCGCGAGCATGACCGCGGCCATCGCCGCGCCCGCCGAGAAGCCGGCGATATAGACGCGCCTGCGGTCGAGCTTGTGGCGAGCGATCATGACCTCGATCATCTGCCGGATCGAGAGCGCTTCGCCGCGGTCGCGCGCCTGGTCGCCGGGCTCGAACCAGTTGAAGCAGCCGTTCTGGTTGTTGGCGCCCCCCATCGCGACCATCCAGGGCGGCATATAGACATCGTGGAAATGGCGCGGCAGCCCTTTCTGCTCCGGCAGCAGCAGCGCGGCCTTGGCGCGATCGGCCAGCGCCAGCCAGCCGCCGTCGCGCGCGAACTCGCCCGCGGTCTGCTTGCAGCCGTGCAGCACGACGATCAGCGCCGGCGTGTCCGGCAATCCGTCGGGCAGGTAGCTGAACATGCGCAGGTTGCCGGGGTTCGAGCCGAAGCCGGTCTCCTCGCGCGGCTCGGCGGCGCGTGCCTGCTGCACGGCGTCGCATGCGGCAAACGCGACACAGGCAAGAACGAACAACGCTGCGCGCCACGGTTTGCCGGGTCCATTTACAGGTTGCGATAGGGTGCGATGGCTGATCATGACAGGCTGCGCGTCCGGCGCGTGCTGCCGCACCTCAGGTGCGGCGTTCCAGACTCCACGCGATCGAGGCGGCAACGGCCGGCTGCCACACGATGAACAGAAGCAGCAGTCCGTTCAGCTTGCTGTCGACCACCGCCAGCAACAGGCCGGCCACCGTGCCGATGAACACCGTGCGCGCCCAGGCCGCGGGCGCCCGCAGGCCACGGCAGAACACGGACGCGCCGAACATGGTCAGCAGGCTGCCTACGAATCCGGCGACGAGGCCGTCGATGGCGAACTTCGTGGCGTCGCGGTGACGCAGAAGCCACGGACCCGTTTCGTCGTCCGCCGCCACGGACGGCCGCAGCAGCCTGTCGATAAAGCCGTCGACGACGATCGCCACATGATAGGCGAGCAGCCATGCGGCAAGCGTGATCAGGACGACCACCAGCAATTCGAACGGGCTGCGCGTGACCCAAAGCCAGGCGCCGGCCGCCATGACCAGCCCGAACCAGATGCCGGGCAGCGGCGGATAGCCCCCGATACCGAACACCGTATAAGTATAATTGGACAGGATCGCGGAGATCGCCGACAGCACGACCATAACAGCGATCCGTTTGCGCGGCGTGGCCTGCGCGAGCGCCGCCGTCGCCGCAGCAAGACTTGTCATGGGTCTTCCCCCGTACGAAATGTATCCGGTCCGATGGCGTCAGGCCGGGACCGCTTCACTCGATCACAAAAGACCGTGCCCATCAATCGCGGACGGCGCCATAAGGTCCGCCCGCGCAGCGTCATCGATACGTTGCGCGACGTCATCGCCCCCGATGCTTGCGCACACGGTAAGGAACGAGTGCATCGGTTGCATCGAGGATCAAGGGCCTCAATCCGCATCCGATGAAGAAGAACGGGTCCCGGGCTGCGCCCGTCGCCATTCGCAGACCGCCTCAGTCGGCCTGATCGAGCAGGCGGCGAACGACAAGAAGCTCGACGTGCGGCCCGTCAGGGCTGCTTGCCACGGAATGCCTCGAGCTTTGCCTTGATCGGTGCGGGAAATGCCGTCGCGCGGCGGGACGTGCCGTCGAGGTGAACCGCCGTCAGGACCATGACGGCCGCCACCTCGTCAGAGTCGTTCTTTCGCATTTCATGCCGGAAACGGACGACACGGTCGCGGACTTCCAACACGGTCGTGTGGACCGAGATGACGTCTCCCGCCATCAGTTCCTGCTTGTAGGTGATGTGCTGCTCGACGCCGGCCGTCGCGCTGCCATGGTCGCGCATGTACTCGCGCGTGAGGCCGGCCGCACTCAGGAGATTCCACGTTCCCTCGTCGAATTTGCCGACGTACCACATGACGTTCATATGACCCATGTGGTCGCAATGCCATGGGTAGACCACTCCGCGGTAGGTCAAGATCGGTGTTGTCATTTTCGGATCCGGATTTTCTCACCAGCCGGCTTCGCAAGCCGCTCGCTGAATCGATGCTGGAAATAATCTGTCAAGCCACCGCCGCACGCTCCGGCGATCCCATTGCGAACAGCGCGCCGTTGGCGACGCCCGGCAGCACCCGCCCGCCATAGACGAGCGCCGTGCGCGAAATCGTCATTTCCGGCCACGCACCGAAGCGCGCATCGAAGCCCTTGAGCAGCGCGATCGCGGTCGGCGTCACCGTCTCGCCCTCGGACGGGATGCCCCGCACCGGCACGCCCTGCAACAGCTCGAAGACGGCGGGCGCAGGGGCCGGCAGCAGGCCGTGATTGCATTTCACGATGCCATCGCAGAGCGGCAGCGGCCCGCAGACGAATTGCGCGGGGGCAAGCCGCGCGAACAACTCGGCGCACAGACATATGTCGAGAATGCTGTCGAGCGCCCCGACTTCGTGGAAATGCACCTGGTCCGCGGGAATGCCGTGGATCCTGCCTTCGACTTCGGCGAGCAGGCCGAAGGTGCGTTCCGCATAATGCCGCGCCGCATGGCTCAACCCGCTCCCGGCGATGATCTTGCGAATGTCCGTCAGGGTGCGGTGTTCGGTCGTATCGGGCAACGAGATGCGGCAACCCCAGCCGAAGACGTCGTTGACGGCGCGCCGTTCGAGCGACACGCAATCCTGCGGCAGGCCGAGAGAAACCGCGATCGCGCCCAGTTCCCCGGAACCGGCACCGGCCATGCGCGCAAGCCCTGCCAGTATCATGTCGCCGGAAAGCCCGCTGGACGGCCGGATGACGACCGCCGCGCCGCCCGTGACGGCGCGCTTCACTCCGTCGTCGGACGCATGGTGATGATGCGCATGAGAATGATCGTGATGGGGGTCGTGGCCGTGACGGTGCTCATGATCGTGGTGATGATGGTCGTGGCCGCGGTGCGCGCGCAGGCGACGCCTAGCCGGCGCGCGGGTGGCGGATGCGCGCGGAGCCGACACGTCGCGATGCAGCCGGCTCAACGGCATATCAGGCCCACGATCCGCGCCGCCGCGCAGGCCGCGCCATAACCGTTGTCGACATTGAACACGCTCACGCCCGGCGCGCAGCTCGCCAGCATGCTGTTCAGGGCGCTCTCGCCCCTGTTGACGACGCCGTAGCCGACCGAGGTCGGCACCGCGAGCAGCGGCTTCGCCGTGAGCCCGCCCAGAACCGAGGCAAGCGCGGCGTCCATGCCGGCGACCGCAATGACGACGTCGTGCCGGTTGATCTCGGAAAGCCGCTCCGTCAGCCGCCACAGGCCGGCGACGCCGCAATCCTCGAACATGCTGTGCTCGATGCCGAGATAGGTGAGCGTGCGCCCCGCCTCCCAGGCGACGCCGCCGTCCGAGGTGCCCGCCGACACGACGGCGACGCGGCCGACGCCCGCGCGGCGGGGCAGCGTATCGCCCCAGGCGGTGCGCGAGCTGGCATGATAGTCGACGCCGTCCTGCACATCCTGCGGCAGCGACCGGAAGATATCCGGGGCCAGCCGGGTGAACAGGATCGGGTGTCCGCTGCCGCGCGCGAATTTCCGCATCAGCGCGACCAGTGCCTCGACCGGCTTGCCCTGGCAGAAAACGGATTCCGGCAGGCCGATGCGCGCGTTGCGGTCGAAATCGAAGAGGATGTCGCGGTTAATTCCGTTGGGCGAGCTCATCTGACCGGTCGCTTGTCCTGACGAAAGCCGAGCCCTGACGGTAGGGCCTGACGCCGGCGAATTCCCGCCCGGCTTCCTTGCAGAATGATTCGGCGAGTTGCGCGATCCGGTCCGGATCGCAGTCGCCCTGCCCGCCGATCTCCAGCACCACCCCGCTACGTGTCAACCGGAAGCGCACATTGGCCCGCGGCGAGACATGGCCGCGAACATGACGCTCGGCTGCGTCGATGAATGCCAGATCGTCCGCCTCGATGCGAATGCCGGTCTCGACGCGGCTGGCCAGGCACGGCTGCGCGGGAAGCTCGGCAATATCCGTGAGCCCATGATAGCGGGCGAGCGCGCGGATGTCCGCCTTGCGGATGCCGGCTTCCACGAAGGGATGCACGACCCGCCGTTCCTGCGCCGCCTTCAGGCCCGGACGGAAATCGCCAAGATCATCGAGATTGGTGCCCGACGCGATGATAGCAAACGACAGGCCGCGCATGCGATCGTAGAGATTGGATTTGCAGAAATAGCAGCGGTTGAGCGGGTTGGCACGATAGGACGGATCCGCGAATTCGCCGGCATCGACCAGCGAGAGATGCCAGCCCTCGCGCCGCGCGTAGTCGCGGATGCGCAGGGTCGCCTCGCCCGGCACCGCGGGCGAAACGGCATGAACCATGGTTGGCGGCGTCGCAAGGAAACGGTGCGCCACGAAGGCAAGCGTCATGCTGTCGATGCCGCCGCTGATGGCGATGGCGAGATCGTCATAGGACTTCAGCACGTCCAGCAGACGCGCATTGAGTGTGTCGGCCGTGTCGTCCCGTCCGGCCGGCAGTTTCGTGTCCGCTGTAACGGGCGCCTCAGTGATGATGGGCATGGACCTTTTCCTGCAGCCGCGCGCGCAGCACCGTCGCGATGCGATCGGCGAGTTGCCCCTTGGTGCGCTCCGGCTCCGCAAGCCCCTTCACCAGGGCATCGAGGCCGAGCAGCACCTCATCGGTCGGCCCCGGCAGGGCAATCACCATGGTGTCGAGCACCTCGGCGACCCCGATGCGGACCGCATTCTTGTGCACGTGCCGTCCGACGCCGAGCTCGTATTTGACGATGGTGGGGGTGGCCGCCTCAGGATCGAGCAGCAGCAGCGCCTCGATGGTCTTGTCTTTGACCTCCGCGCCGACGCCGCCGGTCGTGACGACGAAGCTGAAGCCCTCCTCGGCGCGCTCGCGGATCTGCGCGGCGATGAAATGCTCGTCGTCGCGCAGCGTGCCCCCGAAGCTCACGGCATAGCCCTCGCTCGCAAGCTTGTCGCGGATCGCCGGGCTGTTCGTATCCTTGACCTGACCGTTATTGATCTCGGTCCCGGTTGCGAAGACGGCGACGGCGCGTCCGAGACGCGCGCTCAGATCGCCGGCCATCCCCGCGGACTCGGCAAGCGCCTCGCCCGCGATCGCCGGATCGGCGGCGACCCAGCTCAGGAGGCCGCGGGATTCGGTGCGCGCATCCGGACGCAGCGACACGCCCGGCAGCGCAGAGACGGCCGCGAGCAGGTCCTTCTCCCGGCCGACGATGCTGCCGGCATCGAGTCCCTTCTTGAGGATGTCGAGCACAAGATACTCGCCGCGCACGTCGGTCACGAGAACGTCGCTGCGGCCAAGTCCGAGCACTTCGGCCACGACGTCGGCGATCCTGCCGAGATCGGCGTTCTGCAGAACGATCCCGTGAATGCTCAGCTCGGTCTTCCCGAGCATGTCGTAATCGACCATCTCTCTTCTCTTTGTGTGCCGGACGTCAGAGCGCCTCGGACGGATCGAGCCCCCGCTGCCGCAACCATTTCGGCATCATCTCTTCCTCCACTCGCCGGCTGACCTCCGGCGCGCGCTTGATGAGGTGATCGGCCAGCGCCTCGCTGCAGGTGATGGCGCCATAGGCGCCGTCGAACACGATGACCTTGTCGGTCTGCGCGACCTTCTTGGCGAAATGCACCGCTGCGGGCAGGCTTTCCGCAGTCACGACGTGCTTGGACATTTCGATGTTCATGCAGTCTTCTTTCACGAGCTTGAACATCTCTTCGCCGACCAGAACCATCGGACAGGCCGTCGCCAGCTCCAGTTGCGGAACCCCGATCCAGAAATGGTTCATCACCATCGCCCTGATCGCCGGGTTCACCGCCTTCAGCTTCGGCTGCGTCGGCGGCGGCTGATAGAGGCCGAAGCCGAGGCTGATCGGCACCGTGTCGAGATCGAAAAGATCGAGCTCGGCCTCCAGCAGATTGCCGAAGGTGGTGCCGCCGCCGACCATGTAGCGCGGCTCGCCGGTGCCATCCATGACGCACACGCAATCCTTGATCTCGTTGTAGAGCTCGCGGATCTTGCCGTAGGATTTGAAGGCCAGCAGCATCAGGCGGCGGTCGATCGGCATGAGATCGTTGCCGGCCTCGACTCCGACCACGCCCTGCGGGGAGGCCGCAAGGAACACGCCGAACGTGAACTTCTCCTGCACGAACGGCGATTCGAATATCAGCCGCGGGATCAGGTTGCTGCTGCGCGGCCCGAAATTCATGTGATGCACCGAACGCGTCTCGAAGCGCGCATAGGACATCGAAAACGGCTTCATCGTACGGCTGATCATGCGATGCATGTCGAGCTCGCGCAGTTCGCCGTGATGCACGTGGATGATGTAGTCCGCGTCGTAGATCTTGCGGATGCCCATCAGCTTGCCGATCGGCGTCTCGATCGCCACCGCGCGGTCGATATAGAGCGCCGGCGACACCTTGCCGTCGAACATCTCGGCAAGGCCGTAATGCTCGATGATCTCCTCGGGCTCCTTGAGGCGGAACCCGGTGGCGATGCGCAGGCGGATATTGGTGCAGCCGGTCCGCTGCTCGACGATTTCCTTGATGGTGCGCACCATTTCGCGGTACGCGAAGCCGCCCATGATCATGAAGCCGTATTGCGAGGTCAGGATGTTGACGGAGCTGTCCGGCTTGATCTTACTCATATCGACGCCAGCGAGCGCGGCCTCGGTCGCCTTGCGGATCGGGGCAAGGTTGTCACCCTCGATATAGATCGCCTTGGGGATATCCGGGAACAGCGACTGCACCGGCAGCGCCACCATGCCGGGAAGATCGGCGGCGCGCATCGCCGGCAGGCCGGTTTCGGTGGCCGGGCCGTACATCGACTTCCGGATATAGCTCGGCCGTGCTTTCTTGAGTTTGGTGACGTCAAGCATGGGCATGCTCCTTCCGCGGCGGAACGCGGCTAAAACTTGCGAAACACGTCTTTGTCTTCGACAAGGAAATAGTCGGAATACTTGTCGATCACGTCCTGCGGGACGTCCCACAGCGTCTGCGTAGTGTCGAACAGGTGCCACTTGAAGGCCGGCGGGAGATTGACGCCCGCCGCCTTCAGGAGCCGCATCGACATCATCGCGCAATAGACCGTGCAGCCCGAGCGCGTGCCGGTCGCAAGCGCCATGTCCTCCGGCGTCGTCGCGCCGTTGAGGATCGCCGCGGCGCCTTCGCGGGCGCGCGTCGCCGTGCACAGGCACAGCCACTGCATCGGGTGAATGTTTGCGCGCTTGCAGATTTCCAGGACGCGCTCCTGATCGACCGACTGGTAGTCGACGTGACGCTCCATCGGTTCAGCGCGCTCGAGCTTGACGATGGCGTCGTCGCCGCAGATTCCGATGCAATTCTGGCAGGCGACGCATTTCGATTCGTCGATGACCGCTTTGCGCGCCTCCATCTTGATCGCAAGGGTCGGACAGACGAACACGCAGTCGACGCAGCCGGTGCATTTTTCCGGAATGACTTCCGCGCGGTAGTTGATCTGAACCATCCTGCCCTCCAGTCCGGGGCCGCCAGCTCACGCGGCGGACCACCCGGCAGCTTGTCCAATGCGCCCCGCGGGGCGCGATACCGTCAAAGGCGGCGCGGACCGGCCTCGTCGCGGGCGCCGGTAGCGGTCTGTTTTTGGTATAACATTGTTCTATTTAATAAGTTCACGGGCGGCCTGTCAACGCCGACGCCGATCGGCGCACGGCCGCTAAGATATTGATTTCAGGTGAATTTCAATCTATCCAGACGCTCCCATACCGGGTGCCCGCAATTCGCCGTCGGACCTGCCCCCTCTTGCGCGATCCTATACTTCCCGCTTCAGTCTGCACACAAGGCCTTGAACCACCGATTGCCCATGGCAGCGAAAAAGCCGGTCTCGCGAAATCCCCGGTCGAAGAGCCGGGGCATGGACGCGCACATCCCGACCACGATCAAGAATCCGGAGCGCGTCGCGCACCGCCGCAACGAGCTGATCGAGGTCGCGACCAAGATGTTTCTCGATCGCGGCTTTCATAACACGTCCATACGCGACATCGCGCGCGCCTGCTCGTTCAACGTCGCGAGCCTTTACATGTACGTGTCGTCGAAGGACGACATCCTGTACCTGGTGGCGCAGGATTTGATGAACAACATCGCGCAGCGTCTTGCGGAGACGAAGCTCGATCCCGGCTCGCCGCAGCGCTCGCTGGAGATCGGCTTCGCCAGCTACTGCCAGATCGCCCATCGCTTCCGCCGCTCAATCCGACTTCTCTATCGCGAGGTCGGCTTCATGCCGCCGCGGGCGCGCACCGACGTGATCGCGACGGTTTCGAGCGTGATCAACTATTTCGAGGCGATCGTCACCGAGGGAATGGAAGCCGGCGTGTTCCGTCCGCTGTCGGCGCGTCTTGCGGCGCTCGACATCATGCTCATCGCCCATATGATCGCGTTGCATACGCGCGAGGTGCGCACGCTGGGCGATCTTGATTTCTACGTCGCGCATCAGCTCGACATCATTTTCGCCGGCGTCCTGGCCGCGCCACGGCAACGGCAGGTCGCGCCGGCTGCGCGCGGCCGCGGCAAGGCGGCCGCCGCCCAAAGCAGGCAAAAGAAGAAACACGGGGCCGGCGCCTAGTTCACCCGCCGTTGCATGCCCTGCCAATAGGGCTCGCGCAGCGTCCGCTTGAGCAGCTTTCCGCTCGCGTTGCGCGGCAGCTTGTCGATGAAGTCGACCGAACGCGGCCGCTTGTAGCCGGCGACCTTGTCGCGCATCCAGTCGATCAGCGCCGTCTCGGTGAGCGTGCTGCCCGCGCGCTTGACCACAACCGCCTTGACCGTCTCGCCCCATTTCGGATCGGGAATGCCGATCACCGCGCACTCGACGATGTCGGGATGACCGGCCAGAACCGCCTCAACCTCGGCGGGATAGACGTTCTCGCTGCCGGACACGATCATGTCCTTGATGCGGTCCTTGACGAAAATGAAGCCGTCCTTGTCTATGTAGCCGGCATCGCCCGAATGGAACCAGCCGTCGCGGACGGCGTCGGCGGTGGCTTCGGGGCGCGCCCAGTAGCCGGCCATCAGGCTTTCGCCCTGATAGCAGATTTCGCCGATCTCGCCGGACGGCAATTCCCTGCCTTCGGAATCGACGATCCTGGCGCGCCCGCCGAACATCGGCCGGCCGCAGGACAGGAGCTTCTCTCCGTGATGATGTTCGAACGGCAGGGAGGTGAAGGGACCCGAGGTCTCGGTCAGGCCGTAGATCTGGTTGAGCCTGCATTTGAAGATGTCGATGCAGCGCTTGAGCAGATCGGGCGCGATCGGCGCCGTGCCGTAGGTGATGTGCTTGAGCGACGAGAAGTCGGCGGTGCGCGCCTGCGGCAGCTCGGTCAGGAACAGCATCACCGCAGGCACAAGCAGCGCGGTTTCGATTTTTTGCTGAACGATGACGTCGAGCAGTTTCGGCGGGTCGATTTCGCGCACCACGACGAGGGTCATGCCTTCCTGCATGCTCCAGACCGCCCAGCCGGTGCCTCCGGTATGGAACAGCGGCATGCAGACCAATGACCGGCCGCCCTCGCGCATTTCCGGCATTTCGAGCGCGAGACAAAGTCCGGTATTGAGCAGGTTGATACCCGTCAGCATCGCGCCTTTCGGCAGGCCCGTGGTGCCGGAGGTGCAGAACTGGGTGCTGACCGCGCCGTCGACATCGCGGTGGGGGTCTTCGCCCCCGCGCGGCAGTTCGGCGTAGGTCAATGTCTTCACGCCGAAGGGACCGTTCTGCCTGAACTCCTCGCCGATCACCAGCAAAGCCGGCTTGATGTCGTCGATGATGGCCTTGATCTCGTTCGGCGTGAGGCGCCAGTTCAGCGGCGCGGCAACGACGCCGGCCTTGTCGAGCGCGAAGACGAGCTCGAGATATTCCGGACAGTTCTTGTCGAGGATGGCGACGCGGTCGCCGGGCTTGAGGCCGAGCTCCCGCACCAGGCCGCCGGCCAGTTCGGAACTCGAACGGTTCAGTTCGCCGTAGGTCCGGGTCTTGCCCTCGTACCAGATCGCATCGAGATCGGGATGACGCTGGCCGCGCCAGCGAATCAACTCAGCTATCGTTCGCACACCGAGACCTCTGCTTCCTGCGCCTGACTGGCCGGACCCGTCCGCCCGGATCAAACGCACGCCTTGTTATCGGAGCCCCCTGCCGCCACCGATCCGGCGTCGCGGCAAAAGCCTTCGGATTTTTCGCCGTGCATGGTTCGATCCGCACGGCCCCGACTCCGTCATTGCAACAATGCGGCGCAGTTCCAACCTTGACCGCCCGAAACATTGCGCCGCCGATCCAAGGCCGGGGCATGCAAGAATCCGGTTCTCCGCACACCTCTGCGCCCGAACCGGCCATCCTGGGAAAAACCGGCTAGCCGGATTATTTTTCTCATGTAGGAGATTTGCGTCAAGATCAAAAACACCACGCAATCCTACATTCCAAGATAGGCGCTGCGCACCCGCTCGTTGTTCAGCAATTCCTTCCCGGTGCCGGTCATGACGATGCGACCCGTCTCGATGACGTAGCCCCGGTCGGCGATCGCGAGCGCCACATTGGCGTTCTGCTCCACCAGAAGCACCGTAAGGCCGCGCGTCTTGAGCATTTCGATCGTGGCGAAGATCTGCTCGACCAGCACCGGCGCAAGCCCCATCGACGGCTCGTCGAGCAGCAGGAGCTTCGGCCGCGCCATCAGCGCGCGACCGATCGCCAGCATCTGCTGCTGTCCGCCGGACAGGGTTCCGGCCGCGTTGCGGCGGCGTTCGGCAAGCGCTGGAAACATGGTGTAGATCTCGTCGAGATCGGCGCCGATGTTGCCGTCGCGGCGAACGATGCCACCGAGCCGCAAATTTTCGTCGACCGACAGCGGCGCGAAGACCTGCCGGCCTTCGGGAACCTGTGCGATTCCCTTCGCGACACGATGATGCGGACGCCACCGGTCGATAAGCTTGTCTTCGAGCCGCATGGTGCCCGAGGCGACCGGCTGCACGCCGGAAATGGCGCGGAGCAGCGTGCTCTTGCCGGCGCCGTTGGAGCCGACCAGCGTGACGATTTCCCCCTTGCGCACGTTAAGCGAAATCCCGTGCAGTACCTCGATCCGCCCATAACGGCTTGCGAGATTGTCAATCGCGAGCACGTGCGGCCTCCTGCTCACCCAGTCCGCCGAGATAGGCGGTCACGACCGCCGGATTGCTGCGCACCTCCGCGGCGCTGCCTTCCGCCAGCGTTCTCCCGCGGTCGAGAACGTGAATGCGGTTGGAAATACGCATGACAAGCCGCATGTCGTGTTCGACCAGCACGACCGTGACGCCCTGCGCGGCGATGGTCTTGATCACCGCGTCGATCTCTTCCGTTTCCACCGGATTGCAGCCAGCCGCCGGCTCGTCCAACAGCAGGATTTTCGGCTCGGTGGCGAGCGCGCGGGCAATCTCCAGCCGCTTGAGCGCACCATAGGGCAGACTGCTCGCCGCCCTGTCGGCAACCCCCTCAAGCCCCACCAAAGCAAGCAGTTCCTCGGCCCGGGCGCGGGTCGTGCGGTTCTGGGCATGCACCGAGGGAAGCGCGAGAAGATGAGCGAAGACGTTGCGATTCTCGTGCAGATGACGTCCGACCATGACGTTCTCCGCCGCGCTCATGCGGAAAAATACCTGCAAATTCTGGAAGGTGCGCGACATTCCGCGGCGCGCCAGTTCCTGGGGCGTAAAATTGGTCACGTCCTCGCCGTCCAGGACGATGCGCCCGCTCTGCGGCACGTAGAGGCCGCTGATCATGTTGAAGAGCGTGGTCTTGCCGGCGCCGTTCGGCCCGATCAGCGCGAAGATTTCGTTGCGGCGGACGCTGAAGCTGACGCCGTCGATCGCGATGACGCCGCCGAAGGCGATCCTGAGGTTCTCGACGGTCAGGATGCTCACGCCGGCCCCCGTCGGATGAGCGACGCCAAAGCCGGCACGATGCCGCTCGGCAGGAAGATCAGGAACACGATGATGATGGCGCCGAGTACGGCATGTTCGTAATCGTGAAACACGGTGAGGAATTGCGGCAGGATGACCAGAATGGCCGCCCCCACGATGCTGCCGAGGATCGAGCCGAGCCCGCCGAGCACAGCCATCACCACGAGTTCGATCGAGAGCAGAAAGCTCGTGGTGTTCGGCGTGACAAAACCGTCGAGCAGGACCAGGTAGCTGCCCGCGATAGAGGTAAAGACCGCTGATAGGACAAACGCGAGCAGCTTGTAGCGCGCAACGTCGACGCCGAGCACGCGCGCCGCGATCTCGCTGTCGTGAATGGCGCGGAACGCCCGCCCGGTCGGACTTTCGATCAGATTGACCACGATCAGGGCGCCGATCACGAGCGTGATTCCGGAAATCCAGTACCAGGTGAGCGAACCGGTGATGCGCGATCCGAACAGCACCAGGCGCGGCACCTCCATGCCGTTGGGGCCGCCGGTGATATTGGCCTCGTTCGACACCACCATGGAGATCAGCACCCCCATGCCGAGGGTTGCGATCGCGAGGTAATAGCCGCTCAGGCGCAGGATCGGGCGGCCGACGACGAAGGCCAGCAGGCCCGACAGGGCCGTGCCTCCGATCAGCGACGCCCACCCGGGCAAACCGAGATAGACCGGTCCCAGCGCCACCGCATAGGCACCGATCCCGAAAAAGCCGGCGTGTCCGAGGCTGACCTGCCCGGCAAAGCCCATCAGGAGATTGAGGCCGAGAACCGCGAGCGCGTTGATATAGACGATCGCGACGACGCGCACATAGAAGTTGGACGGCAGGATCAGCGGCAGCAGCGCCACGACCGCGCCGAGGGCCAGGATGAGCAGAAAGGGACTGTTGAGACAACGCCGCACGTCACACCCGCTCGACCGTCTTGGCCCCGAACAACCCTTGCGGCATCGTGAAGAGCACAAGAAGAATGACAATGAAGGCCACGGCGTCCTTGTACTGGGACGACAGATAGCCGGCCGAGAACTGCTCGAGCAGACCGAGCACAAGTCCGCCGACCACGGCCCCGATCGGGTTGCCCATCCCGCCGAGCACTGCGCCGGCAAACCCCTTGAGCGCCAGCATGGTGCCGGCGTCGTAATAGGTCAGCGTGATCGGCGTCACGAGGATGCCGCCGACGGCGCCGATCATCGCCGATATGACGAACGCCATGCCGATCACGGCGGAGGTGTTGATGCCGGTCAGTTGCGCGGCGGTCCGATTGGCCGCCGTCGCCAGAAGCGACTTGCCGAGCAGGGTGCGGCTCATGAACAGCCACACGGCGAGCAGGACCAGCGCCACGCCCACCAGCACTACCAGACTCTGCGGCAGCAGCGTTGCGCCGCCGATGACGAAAGGCTCGCTGCCGAAGAACGGCGGCAGATTGTGGAAATTCTTGTCCAGCAGGATCGCCGTCATCCCGCGCAGGAAGATGGAGGCGCCGATGGTGATGATGATCAGGGTCACCGACGACGCGCCCCGCGCCGGCTCGATCGCCAGGCGATGCAGCAGCAGGCCGACCAGCGCCACGAAGACGATCGCCACGAGCGCGGCGAACCCGATCGGAAGTCCCGCGGCCATCGCAAAAACGGTCACCATCCCGCCCAGCATGACGAACTCGCCTTGGGCGAAGTTCGCAACGTCGGACGCGTTGTAGATCAGCGTGAATCCCAGGGCCACGAGGGCATAGATCGCCCCCACGGTCAGCCCGGAAAACGTGAATTGCAGGAGTTCAGCCAAGCCCCATCCCCGAATGGTTGCCCCGAGCGGCCGGCAGCACAGCGGCTGCCGGCCGTGAGGTTCGATCGGAACGCGCGATTGCAGTCAGCTGACGATGCGAGATCGTCCGCTCACTGGACAAGCTGCCAATCGCCGTCCTTGATCTCGATCATCCGGAACGACGTGAGATCGAGGCCGAGATGGTCCGTCGGCGACATGTTGATGACGCCGCCGGTGCCGATGAAGCCTTTGGTCTTTTCGATCTCGTCGCGCACCTTGGCCTTGTCGGCGGAACCTGCCCGCTTCATCGCTTCGATCAGCATGAACAGCGCGTCGCGCGCGTGACCGCCGAAGGTCGAAACGGGCTGTCCGGTTTCCTTCTCGAACTTTGTCTTGTAGTCGAGAGCCACCTTCTTGAGCGGGTCGCTGTCCGCCAACTGGGTGGCGACCAGCAGCGCCGCGGCGGGCAGACGGATGCCGTTGGCGGCCGGCCCGGCGAGGTTGATGAAGCTCTTGGAGGACACGCCGTGGCTCTGATAGAGCGGCACGGTGATGCCGACCTGGCGATAGTTGCGGGTGACGATCGCGGGGCCCTGGCCGAAGCCGCAATTGATCACGGCCTGCACACCCGGCGTGTTCTTGATGTTGATGAGCTGCGGCGTCATATCGCTGTCCGCAGCGCCATAGATTTCGTCCTTCACCACCTTGATGCCTTCCTTCGGCGCCATGGCGACGCATTCGGCGCGCATCGCCTTGCCCCAGCCGTCGGTGCCGGAAATCATCGCGATGGTGGTCAGTTTACGCTTCTTCAGGTCTTCGAAGATCTTGCCGCACGACATCGGTTCGGTATGCGGCATCTTGAACACCCATTTGCGCACCGGGGTCACGATCTCGGCAGCGCCAGCGAGCGAGATATACGGCGTCTGCGCATCTTCGAACACGCTGCGCATCGCAATCGACGTTCCGGTGATCGAGCCGGCGATCACGGCGTCGACCTTGTCTTCCTCGACGAGGCGGGTTGCGAAGGTGCGCGCCTTGTTGGAATCGCCACCGTCATCGTAGATGAAGAGTTCGAGCTTCTTGCCGTTCACGCCGCCGGCGGCATTGAGATCCCGCACGTACATTTCCAGCGTTTTCTTTTCCGGATCGCCGAGAAACGAGGCGGGTCCGGTGATCGACAGCACGGAGCCGATCCGCACGGTATCGGCTGCATAGGCGACCGAAGTCATGAGGCCGGCGGTGATTGCGGCTGCGCCGATCAGCAGGCTTCTGCGTATCATAGTCATCATTTCCTCCCTGATCATTTACTCTCACTGTCTTTATGAGGTCAGATTGGCAGACCTGCCGTTTTTGTTTGGACACGATAGACTGAGGTTCTGGCCGTAATATAGAGCGCAGACCAATCCGTGTCCCCCCAGGCGAGGTTGGCAGGAAGCTCCGGCACCGGAATGATGCCGAGGCGACCCCCGCCCGGATCGAACACCCAGACGCCGCCCGCGCCGGTGACGAATACATGCCCGTCGCGATCTACCTTGATGCCGTCTGGTGCCAGGCCGCTGCCCGGAATCTGCGCGAAAAGCCGGCCGCCGGACAGACCGCCCGCGGCATCGACGTTGTAGACCAGCACATGGTTCGCTTCGGTATCGGCGACGTAGAGTCGCTTTTCATCGGGAGAAAAGGCAAGGCCGTTCGGCGTGCAATCATCGGCAACGGCTGCGATATCGCTGCCGTCCGGCGCCACGCGATAGACTCCGGCGAAATCGAGTTCGGGATATTCGGCGACCCCGAAAGTCGGATTAAGCCCGTACGGCGGATCGGTGAAGTAGATATAGCCGTCCGACTTGACGACCACGTCGTTCGGACTGTTGAGGCGACCGCCCTTGTAGTGGGACGCGACGGTCGTCGCGCGGCCGTCCTTTTCGATGCGCGACACGCACCGTCCGGCGTGTTCGCAGACGATCAGGCGCCCCTCCCGGTCTCGCGTCAATCCGTTCGACTTTCCGCTCGGCGTGCGGAAAACGGACATGCCGGTGTCCGGCCGCCACTGATGGATGACGTTTGCGGGGATGTCGCTGAAGTAAAGGCAGCTATCGCCGGCGTTCCATACCGGACCTTCGGTGAAGAAGAAGCCTGATCCGATCATCTCCACCGTGGCGTCCTTCGCGATGATGCTGCTCATGGCACTCATATCGACTGGCACTCGTATCGACCGACTATGTGCCGCGATCATCCAACGCACGGCGGCGCCACTGCGCCGGCGAAAAGCTATCGCTGCCTATCTTGCTTCAAGCCCCGCCGGACCTCTTGCGATTGAACCAGCCATATCCACCTCCCGGCACCCTGCCCGCCGGGCCGCTGCGACCGGGACGGAAAACACCCATTTCAGCCGCGCCTCGATGCGCGCGGACACGACGTCATGCCGCGCGTATCGGCAGCTCCACGACACCCTTGCCGGGCACGCACACGACGCCATCCTGATTCTTGATCCACAGTTCGAGGTCGACGCGGCCCTTGCCGTCCTCAACGGCCTTGGCCGTGATGCGGCCGCCGCAGGTGAGCACGTTGCCGGGGATCATGAAGTTGCGGAACTGCAGCGCGAGCTTCCTCAGCCGTCCCTTGTCGCCGGCCCAGTCGGTCAGCAACTGCACGTAATAATCGCCCGCCATGTTTCCCGGCGCGACGATGTCCGGCAATCCGCGCCTCTTCACCGCAAAGGGATTGTCGAAGTGAATGCGATCCATCAGCCAGACGGCCGCGACATACATCAGTATGTTCACCGTGTTGACGTCTTTGGTCAGGCTGGGGATTTCCTGCCCGACCGACACATCGTCGAAATAGACCTGCGATCCCATCCGGATTACTGCGCCTGTTCCTTGCGCGGAGAAGCGATCATCGTGACGATGTGCTTCGCCAGCAGTTCGTCGTTCTGGTTGGTGTAGGTGAATTCCGAGGTCACGAAGATCAGCGTGCCGCTCTTGCCGACCTTCTCGCTCATGCCGGTGACGTGCCCGCGCACGGTGACGCGGTCGTTGACATACACCGGCTTGAAGAATTCGAGCTCTTCACCGCCGCGCACCCATCCGAGCGACCAAGCGCCGGGAATGTCCGGGACGCCGACGAACGACGACAGCCCGTCCTCGCCGAGGTCCTTGCTGCGCTTTTCCGCGCCGGGAACGCCGACCGCCCAGCTCACATAGTTCAGGGGTGCGGTGATGCCGCCGTGGCGGCCGGCCTTGGCCGCCGCCTCGTCCACGAAGAGCGGATTGCCGTCATCGATGGCATAGGCGTAGCGCCGGATATCGCGGGCAAGCACCGGTTCGCCGGTATGTGCGGGATATTCGTGACCGATGAATTTCTTCCAGCCCAACTCGTCGAGCAGCGAACCCATGACTTTCCGGCACCCTCCCAGACACTTGCCAAAAAAAACCGGCTAGCCGGATTATTATTAATCGAGTAGCTTTTCCCTTGTCAAGCGGGGCACGGAGGGCAAATCCGCCCGGCTGCGGCTCAGTTGTCGCAGCGGGGACCCGCCATACGACAGGTGCGGATTAAGCGAAGTTGACAAGAATGGAGCCGGTTAAGGATAAGTCTCGCCCGCCGCCCGTGTGGCATCGCGCCGGGATCGTTCAAGACCGTCCGGACCGTCCGGGACCATCAATGACCCAAAACAGCTTAAGAGGCGCTGCGTTCCACTGACGAAACCCTCGGCCATCGCTGCACCGTGCACGTCGAGCGGGAGCCGGGCCCAGGCGAAGCGGACCATCATCAGGGCGGCAAAGGCGTCGCATTCCGAAATGACAGCTTCAGAATCGCCATCACTGAGAGCTTTTTCGCCGAAGGAACTGGCGCGCGTCGAAAGCGTCGCGAAGACCGCCGCGCTTCTTTTCGACAAGGCGGGCTATCACGAGACCAGCCTGAAGGACATTTCCAACGCCGCCTCGCTGAGCAAGGGCGCGATCTACTATTACTTCTCCAACAAGCACGAGATCCTGCTCTACATCCTCAACAACTACATGGATCTGCTGCTGAACGGGCTTGAGGAGGAGCTGACGCAGTTTCCCGACAGCCTGTCGAAGCTCAAGCACATATTGTCGCGGCACATGGCGACGTTCAGCTCGCATGCCGCGAGCGCACGCATTCTGCTGAAATACGCACACAACCTGCCGGCCGGTGACCTCGCCGGCATCAACCGCAAGCAAAAGCAGTATGCGCAGATTCTCGCGGAAATCCTTGCCGAGAACGCCGGCCACCGGCTCGACAAGAAGCAGATCAAGGCCTGCAGCTACATCGTGTTCGGGATGTACAATTCCATTATCTACTGGCACCGGCCGGACGGACCGCTGCCATTGTCGGAATTGACCGAAATCTGCTGCGAGCTATTTCTCAACGGCTGGAAGTCCTTCATCGCCAAGAACGCCAAGACGGCCTCCTGATCGTCGCCGTCCGTTGCTCGCCGCCGGGCCGGCGCACGGTCCTGCCCCGCACCCGACCCGACCTTTTCGCGCTATCCGATCTGGCCGATCACGGTCACGATCCCGAACAGGACGACCGCGGCACCCGCGCCGCGGACCAGGAGATCGGGAACCGAGCGGCGGCAAGCCAGCCCGATCGCAACCCCGATCCCGAGCAGAAGCACGGTCGCGAAGATGAAGCCCGCGCCATAAAGCAGCGGCTGCGCCAGATCGGGAATCTCGGTGCCATGGGCATAGCCGTGGAATGTCGCGAAAAGTCCGCCGAGCGCCACCGCGACGAAGACCGGCAGCTTCGCGAGCATGCAGATCATTAGTCCGAACACGACCAGCGAAACGGCGATCGTCTGGTCGGCTGCGGGCAAGAAGCTTCCGGTGGCGCCCAGGATCGCTCCGACAATCATCATGCCGACAAAAGCCAGCGGAACGCCGACCAGCGCACGGCCGCCGAGGTAAGCCGCCCAAAGCCCGATCGCCAGCATCGCCACGAGATGGTCCGGCCCGAAGACCGGATGCAGGAACCCGCCGACAAAGCTTTCATCGCCCCCGAAATAATGAACGCCCGTGTGTGCCGCCGCCGCCACCGGTAGCAGTGCGGCACCGGCGCCGAACATCACGGCGAGCGTACGAACACCAATTCCCCGTTTCATCACCGAATTCCTCCGGATCTCTCCAACACTGCTTTTGATGCAAACGAATCCCTGCGCGGACGGACCGCCTGGCCCACACGTCCCGCATGCCGCCATTTCATTCGGCGGCTTCGGTATGAGCGCTTTTCAGGCGCTTGAGGACGAACGCCTTCTGCTTGCCGAGCAGATCGAACAGCAGCTGCTTGTCCTTCGACGAATAAATCGAGAAGAAATCCTCGATCCAGATTTCCAGCATCTGCGCCGCCTCGTCGAACAGCGCGCGACCCTTCCTGGTCATATGGACCAGATTGGCCCGACGGTTGGAGGGGTCGACGACACGCTCGACCAGCCCCTCGGCCTCGAGATCGTCGGTCAATCCCGTCACGTTGCCGGTCGTGACCATCATCCGCGACGACAGCTCGCCCATCCGCAGGCCGTTGGGGGCAACGCTGAGCTGCGCGAGCAGATGGAAACGGGCGAGACTCATATTGTAGGAGTCGCGCAGCCGCCGGCGCATTTCGTTGTCGATGAGCTTGTGCAACGTCAGCAGTCGCAGCCAGAGACAGAGGTCCTGGTGACGATTCTTCCGGCCGGGGGTTTCGAGATCCTTGGGGCCCAAATCCTGCCCGACGTCGAATTTTCGACTCTTCATTCGCGGGATCGAACCTCCGTGCCGATTTGACAGCACAATAAAGGAACAGCGCGTCTCGATTCAATGCAAATCACCTTACGCTCATTTCCGCTTCCGTCCCCGGACCGCATCTTGCGCGCCCCTGCGCACGAACACGCCGGACGTCAGTCGCCGACGCCCGGACTGGGGGAGAACAGATCGCGCTTGTTCGGCAGGTTCGCATTGTCCTTGGCATCGGAGGTGGCCGGTCTCTGGGCGGTGATGTTGGGCCAAAGCGCCGCGTATTTCGCATTGATCTCCAGCCATTCCCCGGCGCTCGCATCGGTATCGGGCTTGATCGCCTCGACCGGACATTCCGGCTCGCACACCCCGCAATCGATGCATTCGTCGGGATGGATGACGAGCATGTTCTCGCCCTCGTAGAAGCAGTCGACGGGACAGACCTCCACGCAATCGGTGAATTTGCATTTGATGCAGCTCTCGGTGATCACGTAGGTCAAGAGCGGCTCCCTCCTTCCACCGCAACGGTGCGACGACGCCTTCTCGCTCCGCCGAATGGACCGCTGCCGCGCCCTCGGGCGGGTTCCGCGGCGGCGACGACAATCTCTGTTCTAAGGTTGACACCTATTTTTGTAATTACTTATAAATATCTTAGTTGTCAACTATTGGGTGAATGGAACATGGCGCGCAGCGCGTGCAAGCTTGAACTCGCGTTCGGGATTGAGTTCTCCGATCTCTACAGCCGCGACGGACTGGCGCGTCTGGATACCGCGTTCCTCGATCATCTGCGCGCATCGGACCCCGCCGTCGCCGAACGCCTGTCGTCGGCGCGCGCGACCCCGGACGATCTCGGCAGGAAAGCCGAATCGGAGCTGATGATCGCGCTTGCGCCGCATGTCGAATTCTTTATCGGGCAATTGTTCGGGATCTCGGCCGAACTGCAGGCGCTTCGCGAGGAGCATTTCTCGAAATCGGACATCTTCGCCGTCAAGCGCAATTTCGTGCAGCGCCGCGCCCTGCGCTCGCCCGCCGCCAAATCCCCCGATGCGATCGACGGCCCGGCTGTCGCGAAAAAGCTGGAAGCGCTTCTGGGCGAGCCGCTTTCCGAAGACGCCTATGCCCGGCATGTCGCGCTGTGGCTCAAGTCGGAAGCCACGCACGCAGCCGAGCTCGAACTCGCCGCGACCTATGCGGCCTGGGCGACGCTTACGGCGGACGGCAAGCGGCAGCATCGCGCCGGCGTGCTGTTCAAGCAGCCGGCCAAGCGCGATCCGATGAACCTCATCGAGATCGAGCGCCGCCCCCGCGGGGAGATTTCGGTCTGGGCGGCACCGGACGGTCACCGGCGCGAGCGCAACGGATTTCAGCTCACCGATCGCGGGACGTCGCTCGTCGGCGCGCTCGATCAGGCCAATTACTGCATCTGGTGCCACAAGCAGGGGAAGGATAGCTGCTCGCTCGGGTTGCGCGACCGGCATTCCGGCAATTTCGAGCACGACGCCTTCGGCGGCAGATTGCTCGGCTGCCCTCTGGAAGAGCGCATTTCGGAGATGAACCTCGTCAAGTCCGAAGGCCATGCGCTCGGAGCGCTGGCCATCGTGGCGGTGGAGAATCCGCTTTGCGCCGCCACCGGCCACCGCATCTGCAACGACTGCGTGAAGGCCTGCATCTACCAGAAGCAGCAGCCCGTCGATATTCCGCAGATCGAATCGCGCATCTTGAAGGACGTGCTCGGCCTGCCGTGGGGCGTTGAAATCTATTCCCTGCTGACACGCTGGAATCCGCTCAACTTCCGCCGCCCGCGGCCTCGCGCGGCGACCGGCCGGAATGTTCTGGTCGTCGGACTCGGGCCGGCGGGTTTCACGCTCGCACACCACCTGCTCAACGACGGGCATAGCGTGGTCGGTATCGACGGCCTGAAGATCGAGCCGCTGCCCGAGCATCTGACCGGACGGCGGCCCGACGGCAGCCGTGTGCCGTTCGTGCCGGTGCGCGACCTGGCCGAATTGTATGAAGACCTCGACAAGCGCACGATGGCGGGCTTCGGCGGCGTTGCCGAGTACGGCATCACGGTGCGCTGGGACAAGAATAACCTGAAGATCATTCGCCTGCTCCTGGAACGGCGCGACGCATTTGCGGCGTTCGGCGGCGTGCGCATGGGCGGAAGCATCACCCCCGACAGCGCATTCGCGATGGGCTTCGATCACGTCAGTCTCTGCATGGGCGCGGGCAAGCCGACGGTGATCGCGATGCCGAACGGGCTTGCCCACGGCGTGCGGCAGGCGTCGGACTTCCTGATGGCGCTGCAGCTCACCGGCGCGGCAAAGACCGAAAGCCTGGCCAATCTCACCGTACGTCTGCCGATCGCCGTCATCGGCGGCGGATTGACGGCGATCGACACGGCGACCGAGGCGCTCGCCTATTATCCGGTCCAGGTCGAGAAATTCCTGAGCCGCTATGAGGCATTGAACGCCGCCGGTGCAACCATCGATCTCGACCTTGCCGCCGACGAAGCCGATATCGCCGACGAATTCATCCGCCACGCCAGGGCGTTGCGCGAGGAACGGGCCGCGGCCGCCCGCGAGGGGCGCGCGCCGCGCATCGCCGCGCTGCTGGAAGACTGGGGCGGCGCGACCGTGGTCTACCGCCGCCGCCTGACCGAGTCGCCGAGCTACACGCTCAATCATGAGGAAGTCGAGAAGGCCATGGAGGAAGGTATCGGCTTCGCCGAGGGGCTTTCCCCCACGGCGGTCGAAGTCGACAACCACGGCCATGCGACCGCGCTGCTTCTTGCCGACAACCAGAGCGAAGGCGGCAAGCCGCTGCGTCTGCCCGCCCGCACCATCCTGGTTGCGGCAGGCACGCAGCCGAACACCGTGCTCAGCCGCGAACGCGGCATCGACGTCAAGCTCGACGGTCGCTACTTCCAGGCCGTGGACGAAACCGGACAGCCAGTGTCTCCGGAACGCAGTTGTAAGCCACAGACGCCGCATATGCTGATGGACCGGCGCGCCGATGGCCGCTTCGTCAGCTTCTTCGGCGACCTCCATCCCTCGTTCGCGGGCAATGTGGTGAAGGCGATGGCGAGCGCCACGCGCGGCTACACCATCATCACGCGACTGATGGAAGGGCTGCCCGCGGCCGCCGGCCGCCGGCCGATCGAGGGCTTCGCGCAGGAATTCGGCGCGGTAGTCCGCGAGGTCTCGCGTCTGACGCCGACCATCGTCGAACTGATCGTGCAGGCGCCGGCCGCCGCACGCGCCTTTGAGCCCGGACAATTTTTCCGGCTCCAGAATTTCGAAACGCATGCGCCGCAGGTGGTCGGAACGCGACTCGCAACCGAAGCGCTTGCTCTCACCGGCGCCTGGGTCGACCGCGAAAAGGGGCTCGTCTCCGTCATCGTTCTCGAGATGGGAGGTTCGTCCGATCTGTGCCGGCGGCTGAAACCCGGCGAGCCGGTGGTGCTGATGGGTCCGACAGGCGAGGCCACCCATATCGAGGCCGGCCAGACCTATATCCTCGCCGGCGGAGGACTTGGAAACGCGGTTCTGTTTTCCATCGGACAGGCCGCACGGGCCAAAGGATCCCGGACCATCTATTTCGCGGGCTACAAGAAGCCGCAGGATCGCTTCAAGATCGATCAGATCGAAGCGGCGGCCGACGTCGTGGTCTGGTGCAGCGACGAAGCGCCGGGCTTCGAGCCGAACCGTCCGCAGGACCGCGCCTTCGTCGGCAATATCGTCGATGCCATGGCCGCCTATGCGCGCGGCGCGCTCGGCGCGCAGAGCCTCCGCCTCGACGAGGCGAAGCACCTGATCGCCATTGGCTCCGACGGCATGATGGCCGCCATCGCGCGCGCGCGCGAAGGCGTGTTGCGGCCGCATCTGCATCCCGAGATCAGCGCCATCGGCTCCATCAATTCGCCGATGCAATGCATGATGAAGGAAATATGCGGACAATGCCTGCAGACGCACCGATCGCTGGAGACGGGCAAGGAGACGATCGTCTTCACCTGCGCCTGTCAGGACCAGCCGCTCGAAACGGTCGATTTCGGCGTGCTGCGCACGCGGCTGCGCCAGAATTCGGTTCAGGAGAAGCTGACACGGCACTGGATCGCACACTGCCTGAAGCAGGATGCGCAGGAGCCCGTGTCGCAGGTCTAGTCGTTTGCTTTTTGTCTCGGCCCGTCCGGCCGGTCAGCCGGTGCGCACGTCGAACTTGATATCGACAATCGGCGCATCGAGGATGGCGCGACCGATATCGAGGATATCGACGTCGTGCGCGGCCACGCCGGGAATGTCTTCCATGGCGATGTCGCCGGCGAAAGCGATCGTCGTGCGGTCGCGCCGGCCTGCGTCACGGACAAGCTGCGACACCAGATCGAGATCTTCGAGCCGACCGCTGTCGACCATCAGGATTTCCGCGCCCAGCGCGAGTGCCGAACGGGTTTCGGCGGCGATGTCCTCGACCAGGCCGCGCAACTGGATCGCGCGCACGTAGCCCTGCATCGGCGCGACAGCCTCCAGAGTCTTCCTGACCGATCCGAAAATCCGGACATAGTTCTTGTCGAGATACAGAAAGGGCTCGTTCGAGATGCGGCCGCTGCCGCCGCCGCGATGAACGGCGCGCCGGATCTGCTCCTTGATCTCCTCCGGCATTTTTTTCGCCGCGCCCGACACCACGCGGACCCGGTTACCGGCCAGTTGCTGCGCCCGGCGCATGGCGCGCGATATGCCGGACGGCTTCGCAATGGCGCCGGGGACGCAATCTTCCGCCATCGCGATCGCCTTGGCCGAGCCCCGCATGCTGAGGATCGGCGTTTCGACATCGACGTCGTCGCCGTCCGCCGCGGCTTGCAGGATTTCGCAGTCAAGATCGCGCGCCTTCTGCGTCGCCCGCTCGACACCGCAGATCACCCCCGCGGTCGTCACCCGCACATCGGCGACATACAGGCAGTCCGCCACGGAAGCGAAGATCGTATCCCTCAGATCGTAGGTCATCCCCGAACGCAACTCCCTTGTGATGCGACGCGATCCGGCGTGGCTTTCGTTGTGCAGGCAGACCGAACCGAGCCGGCCGCGCCCGCCGTCATGACGCCTGCAACGCGGAAGCCGGCGCCGGACGCCACGCCACCGCCACCTCTTCCCGATGCCGTTCCAGGAGTTCGAGCACAGCCTGCGGAACAAGATGCGACAGGCTGCGCCCTTCCAGCCAGCGACGGCGCACCAGCGACGAGCTGACGTCGATGCGCGGCAACGGCACCACGACCGCGAAGCGCCCCGGCAGAAGCTCGAAGGCCAGCAGCGCGCCCGCCGGCGGCTCGACCCGCCGGCTCGCGGGCCATACAGCGGCAACTTCCGAAGCGAATGCGTCGAGATCGAATTCGGTGCGACAGGCAATCGCGATATGCGTCAGCTTTACGACGTCGCTGCCGGAGCGCCATTGGTGCAGCCGCAGAAACTCGCGGTCGCCGAGCAGGAAATACCTGTCGGCGGCCGGCTCGCTCCGCGCCATCGCTTCGAGCGTCTGGATGGTGACGGACGGAACCGGCAGGGTTCGCTCGATGTCGTTGACCCGAAAACAGTCGTGGCCATGCAGCGCGGCCCGCAGCAACGCGATGCGAAGATCGAAGCCCAGCAACGGTGAATCCGATTTGTGCCGCGGCGCATAGCTCGGAACCCATTCGACCTGAGCGAAGCCGAGCGCTTCCATGACCTCGATCGCCGCGCGCAGATGGCCGACATGCACGGGATTGAAGGTTCCGCCGAAGATCAGCGTTCGCGACATGATGTGGCCGGTCCTTGTCTCGACGAAGGCCGAACGGCTCCTGCTTCGTCCGCGGCACCGTCATGGCTTTGCGCGCGCCGCGCCCGCCCCGACGGTTCTCATATTAGCGGCCCGGCCGGCGCCGGCAATGCAACCGCCCGCGCATGACGGCCGTTGCGGCCCGGACAAGGCTTCCGCCCGGTCTCAGGCGAGCGCGAGCAGCGGCTCCTCGACGACATCCTTGAGGGTCGCGACAAAGGCCGCCGCCTTGGCGCCGTCGATGATCCGGTGATCGTAGGTCAGCGTCAGCTTCATGACCGGACGAACGACCACCGCCCCGTCCCGCACGACTGGCGTGTCGATGATCGCACCGATCGCCAGGATGGCGCTTTCCGGCTGATTGATGATGGCGCTGAACTCCTCCACCCCGAACATGCCGAGAGAGGAGATCGTGAAGGTGCTGCCCTTCATCCGTTCCGGCGGAAGCTTGCCCGCACGCGCACTTTCGATCAGTTCGTGCCGCTCGGTCGCGATCGCAGACAGCTTCTTGGTGCCGACATCTGCGATGACCGGGACCACGAGGCCATCGTCGAGCGCGGTGGCGATTCCCATGTGAACCGCATCGAGCCAGAGAATGCCCTCCGGCGTCCAGCGCGTATTCATCACCGGGTGTCGCCCGATGGCCACCGCCACGATCTTCGCCAGCAGATCGGTCAGCGTCGGGCGCACGCCCGTCTGCTTTTCGATCGAGGGCATGAGCCGCTGGCGCGCCTCGACCAGGTTTCCGGCATCCACGGAGACGACCATGTAGGCCTGCGCGGCATCCACGGTGCTGGCCAGCATCTTGCGCGCGATGATCTCGCGCATCGAGGTGAGCCTGACGAGGCGGCCGTCCGCATTTTGCGAAGCCGCCGCAACCTGCGAAGCCGCGGCGGCCGGGCTTGCCGGCACGGCCTGCGCATGCGTTGCGCGCGCGGCCAGAAACGACTCCACGTCGAGCTTCTTCAGCCGCACCGACGGGCTCGCAGCAGCCACCTGAGACAGATCGAGGCCGTTCGCCTTGGCGATACGCCGCGCCAGCGGCGTGGCCCGGATTTTCGACGACACGCCGCCCGCTGCGTGTGCAACTGCCGGCGCGGCGACGGCGTGTGCCGCCGCGGCCCGGGACACATCGGCTTGCGGTATCGGCGCGGGCGCAGCGGCCGGCTGCGGCCTTGCCGATCCGCCCGGCGCTTGATCCAGCAGCCCGACCTCGGTTCCGACCGCGACGGTCTCTCCCTCGCTGACGATGATGCTCGCCAGGAAGCCCGATTGCGCGGCCTCGACGTCGTAGCTGACCTTTTCGGTCTCGAATACGAAGACGGTTTCGCCCTTCTCGACGCGGTCGCCGACGCCTTTCTTCCACTCGACAATCTTGCCTTCGGTCATGGTGAGACCGACCTTGGGCATGACGATTGCGGAACTCATGGACTCCACGCCTCTCGATCTCGTGCTGCTGATGATCGGACCGCCGGTCCTGTCCGGCGGGCCGCCGCACCCGGGCCGCTAGTAAGTCATCACCTTCTCGACGGCGCGGACGATGTCGGATGCGTTCGGCAGGTAGTCGCCCTCCTGACTGAACGGCACCGGCGAAAATGGCGCGCCGACGCGCGCGATGGGCGCATCGAGAACGTCGATCATTTCCTCGCTGATCATCGCCGCGATTTCCGCGCCGATCCCGAAGGACTTGACCGCCTCGTGGGCGATCACGAGCCGCGACGTCTTCTCCACCGATTTGAAGATGGCGTCCTTGTCGAGCGGCGTCAGCGAGCGAAGGTCGATGACCTCGGCATCCGTTCCCTGGCCGGCGAGCGTCTCGGCGGCCTCGAGCGTCTGGTAGACCATGCGCGAGGCCGTGACGATCGTGACGTCCTTGCCGGTCCTGCGTACATCCGCCTTGCCGATCGGGACAAGATATTCCTCCTCCGGGATCGCGCCGGAGGTCGCATAGAGCGCCTTGTGTTCGAGAAAGAGCACCGGGTCGTCGTCGCGGATCGCGCTCTTCAGAAGCCCTTTGGCGTCGGCCGGCGTTGCCGGCATGACCACCTTGAGTCCGGGAATGTGCGCGAACCACGCCTCGAGACTTTGCGAGTGCTGCGGCCCGGCATTGAGGCCGGCGCCGCCCGGCGCGCGGATCACGAGCGGGGCGGTGAACTGGCCGCCGAACATGAAGCGCGTCTTGGCGATCT
>Ga0226835_1000214_pt1 | contig 92060 bp, 98 predicted proteins | sample LAC_MetaG_1_FD_163627 | JGI IMG/M metagenome (GOLD analysis project Ga0226835, IMG submission 163627) | Anaerobic ammonium oxidizing microbial communities from anammox membrane bioreactor (MBR) in UC Berkley, California, United States -... | ecosystem: Engineered > Bioreactor > Anaerobic >... | reverse complement strand
AGCGTGCGCCCGGCCGGCACCTCGCCATGCACCAGCCAGACCCAGATCGGGCCGAGCAGCGTCTCGAAGGTGGCGAGCAGCGCGGCATAGGCGGCCGCGATCATGCGCGCGCCGGTGGCGAAGAAGGCGAGGCCGAGCCCGAGATTGACCGCGCCGAAGGCGAACAGGAAGCCCATGTCCGACGCCGAAGCGTGGAAGGTCGAGGCCTGGGTGGCGGCGAACAGGCCGGCGATGGCCGTGCCCAGGCACATGGCCGGCGTCATGCGCACATGCGAGAAGCGGCGCGTCAGCACGGTGGCGACGGAGAACACCAGCACGATGGCGAGCGCCAGCCCGTCGCCCACCATCGAGACCGCGCCGGAGAACGAGCCGGAGACCATGACGGCGACGCCGGCGATGACGGCGACCACCGCGCCCCAGGTGACGGCCGAGACGCGCTCGCCGAACAGGGCGAAGGCGAGCAGCGCCGCAAAGAGCGGCCCGCCGGCCTGGATCAGCAGGATGTTGGCGACCGTGGTGTAGCTCAGCGCCAGCACGAAGCTGGAGGTGGCGATGGCGAAGCAGCAGGCGACGCTAAGGCCGGGCAGGCCCATGGCGGCGAACAGCCGGAAGGTGCCGCGCGGGCCGTCGCGCCACAGCATGAAGCCCAGCAGGAACAGCGCCGCGAACAGCGAGCGCCAGAACACCACCGTCCACGGGTCGGGGGCCTCGATGAAGCGGGCGATGACGCCGCCGAGGCTCCAGCACAGGGCGGCGAGGAAGACGTAGAGAAAGCCGGCGCGCTCGTCGCGCGCGGCGGGCATCGGGGCGGCGGCAGGGGCGCTCATCGACACGCGGACTCCGGGAGCGCGGGCACCCGGCGCCCGCGACGGCAGCTAGCCACAATGGCGGCGGCGCGGATGGTCCAGCTTCGCCATCCGGTTATGGCAGGGCCCGCTGCAAGGACCTTGCGTCATCGTCCCCTGGAGCCGCTACTGGAAATCGAAGGCCGACAGGCCGGTCGCCATCTCGTCGAGCCCGAGCGGCCGCGTCACCGGCGGCTCGATGCGCGCGAGGCACCCGGCGCGCTCGCACAGGCGGCAGGCGGGGCCGACCGGCGTCGCCCGCCCGTCGACCGGCAGGGCGGCGGCGTAGACGATCTCGTCCTTGAAGCCGATGTCGCAGCCGATCAGGATCGCGGTGCGGCGCGGCCGCTCGGAGAACGCGCCCTGCGGCCCCTCCAGCGTGCGCGCCAGCGTCAGGAACGCCGCCCCGTCGGGCATCTCCACCGCCTCGACCAGGATCTGGCCGGGCTGGGCGAAGGCGGCGTGGACGGGAAGCTTGGGGCAGCCGCCGCCGAAGCGGGCATGGGGAAAGCCCTGGCTGCCGGCGCGGCGGAAGCGGTTACCGGCATTGTCGGCCTCCAGCATGAAGAAGGGAACGCCCGACGCGCCCGGCTTCTGCAACATGGTCAGGCGGTTGGCGGCCTGCTCGAAGGAGACGCCGAAGCGCGAGCGCAGCACGTCGATGTCGTAGCGGGCGCGCTGGGCGGCGGCCAGGAAGGCGGCATAAGGCATCATCAGCGCGTGCGCCGCATAGCGGCCGAGCTCGAAGCGGGCCAGCCGCCGCGCCTCGTCGGAGGACAGCTTCAGCGCCCTGACCTCGGCCGCCACCGCCACCTGGCAGCGGATCAGGCACGCCTCCATCGCCACCTCGCGCAACTGGTCGAAGGGCGACAGCCGCTCGGAGATGAACAGGCGCTGGGAATGGCGGTCGTAGCGGCGGCGCCAGTTGGGCATGGTGGCCACGGGAAGCACCTTGACGACGATGCCGTGCTCGCGCTTCAGCCACGCCTTCAGCGCGCCGTAGAGGTCGTCGCCCGGCTGTAGCAGGTGCACGAACGCCTCGGCCTCCTCCTCCAGCGCGGCAAACCAGTTCGCCCGGCGCTCGAAGGTCTCGCGCACCTCGTCTATCGGCAGCCGCGCCGAGGACAGCGTCGTGGCGCGGCCCTCGCGGGCGAGAAGCTCCGACAGGTCCGACAGCCGCTCGGCCTGCTCGCGATAGGCGCGGTAGAGCTTGATCACCGCCGCCGACGCATTGGGCGCGGCGTCGGCGATCTCGACCAGCTCCTGGTCGCCCGGCAGCTCGCCGGCGAGCAGCGGGTCGGCGAAGACCTCGCGCAGCGCCGCGATCGAGCCGGCCGCCTCGACCTGAAGATCCTCGGGCTCGACATGGTAGACCGAGGCGAGCTTGAGGATGAGCTGGACGGTCAGCGGCCGCTGGTTGCGCTCGATCAGGTTCAGATAGGAGGGCGAGATGCCGAGCCCCTCGGCCATCGCCGTCTGGGTCAGGCCGCGGGCGTTGCGGATGCGGCGGATGCGCGCGCCGGCGAAGATCTTCTGCTCGGCCATGGAACCGTCCCGCGCCGCTGCCTTTGACTGGATTTTACAAAAGCCCGCACCGTACCGGCTTTTACAATTTACACAATTTTACATCGCGCCCGAGTCAAACGCAACACAGGTTTGCTCGATTTACGGGGCAGGATTCGCCATTTTCCTCGTGCCGCGCTGCGATGCAATGTAAATGCAGTCATATCCAGATCGCACCTCCCATGCGGTCGAGCCGACAACAGCCAGCTTGCAGGAGAGTTCCTATGACCGATTTTTACAACCTCGTCCCGTCCGCGCCTGAAGGCCGCTTCGAGGGCATCAAGCGCCCCTACACGCCCGAGGACGTCAAGCGGCTGCGCGGCTCCGTGCAGATCAAGTACACGCTGGCCGAGAACGGCGCCAACCGCCTGTGGAAGCTGATCCACGAGGAGGACTTCGTCAACGCGCTCGGCGCGCTGTCGGGCAACCAGGCGATGCAGATGGTGCGCGCCGGCCTCAAGGCGATCTATCTGTCCGGCTGGCAGGTGGCGGCGGACGCCAACACCGCCTCGGCCATGTATCCCGACCAGTCGCTCTATCCGGCCAACGCCGCGCCGGAGCTGGCCAAGCGCATCAACCGCACGCTCCAGCGCGCCGACCAGATCGAGACGGCGGAAGGCAAGCTGTCGGTCGAGACCTGGTTCGCCCCGATCGTCGCCGACGCGGAAGCCGGCTTCGGCGGTCCGCTCAACGCCTTCGAGATCATGAAGGCGTTCATTGAGGCGGGCGCGGCCGGCGTCCATTTCGAGGACCAGCTCGCGTCGGAGAAGAAGTGCGGCCATCTCGGCGGCAAGGTGCTGATCCCGACCGCGGCCCATATCCGCAACCTCAACGCCGCGCGGCTCGCCGCCGACGTCATGGGCGTGCCGACCCTGATCGTGGCGCGCACCGACGCCGAGGCCGCCAAGCTGCTGACCTCCGACATCGACGAGCGCGACCAGCCCTTCGTCGACCACGACGCCGGCCGCACCGTCGAGGGCTTCTACCAGGTCAAGAACGGCATCGAGCCGTGCATCGCCCGCGCCATCGCCTACGCGCCGCACTGCGACCTGATCTGGATGGAGACCGGCAAGCCGGACCTCGAGCAGGCCAGGAAGTTCGCCGAGGCCGTGCATAAGGCGCATCCGGGCAAGAAGCTCGCCTACAACTGCTCGCCGTCGTTCAACTGGAAGAAGAACCTCGACGACGCCACGATCGCCAAGTTCCAGCGCGAGCTGGGCGCGATGGGCTACAAGTTCCAGTTCATCACGCTCGCCGGCTTCCACCAGCTCAACTACGGCATGTTCGAGCTGGCGCGCGGCTACAAGGAGCGCCAGATGGCGGCCTATTCGGAGCTGCAGGAGGCCGAGTTCGCGGCCGAGGCCAACGGCTACACCGCGACCAAGCACCAGCGCGAGGTCGGCACCGGCTACTTCGACGCCGTGTCGCTGGCGATCACCGGCGGCCAGTCGTCGACCACCGCGATGAAGGAATCGACCGAGCACGAGCAGTTCCGCCCGGCGGCGGAATGACGCCCGCGCGACGTCCCGGAGCATAGTCCCGAAAGGGCATACCGAGGCACACGAAGGAGAATACCCATGTCGCCCAAGACCCGCGTCAAGGAACGGGCAGAGGAGCAGTCCTCGGCCATGACCGCAGACCAGCAGGCCGTCATCCGCATGGTGGCGAACGACCTGCACCGCCTGAACCAGTCGGTGATGAAGGCGGTCGAGGCCGGGGTGTCGGTGGAGCTGGTGCGCTCCGCCCGCCACCACGGCGGCGACGGCAACTGGGGCGATCTCCTCATCCCGGTCGTCGTGGCCAACGCCGCCGGCGCCGGCGGCGGCGACGGGGCGGCGTGACAAATCAGCGCATACAGGCTGAGACATCGCAAAGGCGGCGCACTCGCGCCGCCTTTTTCATTTCCCCGCTCGGGATAGACTTGACACAATTGCTTCGATCAAGAACAAACACGCCATATCATTGCAAATTTCCTTCCCATGGTCTTTACGGTCGGTTGCATCCATGCTGGAGCCGAGAGACGAGAATGACGGCGAAGCGCCCCCGGGCGCGGCAGAGACCGTCGATTTCGGCCTCGCGCTGGTCGTGGGCTCGTCGCCGATCACCCGCGTCGTGGTTTCGCGCATCGCCGAGCGCGCCGGCCTGAGAACCGTCTGCCGGACGTCCGGGGAAGTGCAGCCCGTCGTTGCCGGCCGGCTCCCGGCCATCGCCATTCTCGACGGCGGCGCCGACGGCCGCGACTGCGACCGGCTCGCGCAGCAGCTCGCCGCCATGCGCCGGCCCGCCGGCCGCGCGCAGGCCCCGCTCATCATCCTCCTCGCAAACCACATGCCGGCGGCCGGCCGGCCGCGCGACGGCATCGTCGACGTCGTGCTGGCCAAGCCGATCACGCCCGACCGGCTGCAGCCGATCATCCGCGACATGATGGACCGCCTCAGGGGCTGAGGCTCCGGCGACGCCGGGCCGCGCCCGGCCGCGACTTGCCGTTTGCGGGATCGCGCCGCCCTATGCCGACAGCCGCTGCGGCTCCTCGCGGGCCGCGACCGCGTGGCCGGCTTCGTCGCGGAGGCGGAAATCGGCGAGGATGCGCCGCAGGGCGCCGCTTTCCTGCGCCATCCCGGCGCCGGCCGCGCTCAGCTCCTCGACCATGGCGGCGTTCTGCTGCGTGGCCTGGTCCATGTGGTTGACGGCGGTGTTGACCTCGGCGAGGCCGGTCGACTGCTCGCGGGCGGCGGTGGCGATCGCCTCCATCTGCTCGTTGACGTCGTGCACCAGCCGCACGATGTCGCCGAGGCCGCGGCCGGTATCGGAGACGAGGCGCACGCCGTCGGCGACGGCGACCCCGGAATTGCCGATCAGCTCCTTGATCTCGCGCGCGGCGGCGGCGGAGCGCAGCGCAAGCTCGCGCACCTCCTGCGCCACGACGGCGAAGCCCCTGCCCGCCTCGCCGGCGCGCGCGGCCTCGACGCCGGCATTGAGCGCCAGGAGATTGGTCTGGAAGGCGATCTCGTCGATGACGCCGATGATCTGGGTGATCTGGCGCGACGACTGCTCGATGCGGCCCATGGCGGCGACGGCGTCGCGCACCACCGCGCCGGACCGCTCGGCCTGGATACGGGCCTCGTGCGTGACCTCGCGCGCCTGCGCGGACCGCTGCGAGGTCGCCGCGACATTGGCGGTGATCTGCTCGAGCGCGGCCGCCGTCTCTTCCAGCGAGGCCGCCTGCTGCTCGGTGCGGCGCGACAGGTCGTCCGAGGCGGCGGAAATCTCGCCGGCGCCGCCGTTCACCGTGGTGACGGAGCGCTCGACGCCGAGCAGCGTCTGCCGCAACTGGCTGACGGAGACGTTGAAGTCGTGGCGCAGCGCCTCGAACTGCGGGGCGAAGGTCTCCTCGATCTCGCACAGCAGGTCGCCCTGCGCCAGCCGGCGAAGCCCGGCGGCGAGCGTCGCCGTCGCCCGCTCGAGGCGCGCCTCGGCCTCCGCCTCGGCGCGGCGCTGCATCTCGATGCGCTCCGCCTCCGAGCGCCGCCGCGTGGCCTCGGCCTCCGTCTCGAGCTCGCCGTTGCGGATGGCGGCGAGGCGGAACACCTCGACGGCGCGCGCCATGTCGCCGATCTCGTCCTTGCGCGCCGCCCCCGTGTCGCGCTCGGCAAGATCGCCGCCGGCAAGGTCGCGCATGGCCCCGACCAGCCGGTTGAGCGGCCGCACGATGGTCATCGCCATGAAGCTCGACACCGCGATCATCAGCGCGCCGCCGAGCGCGCACAGCGCCGCGATGGCGCGCAGGTCCGACAGCGCGCCCTGCGCATCGGCCTCGGCCAGCGCCGCGATGCGCCGCAGGCTGCGGTTCTCCAGCTCCTTCATCGCCTCGATGCGCTGGGTGGTGGCGGCGAACCAGCTCCTGCCGTCGACGCCGGAGAGGTCGGCGCCGGCCCCGCCGCCGACGATGCGGCCGCGCGCGGCCTCTATCGCCGTCAGGGCCGGAACGTCGAGGCCGGCCTCGAAGGCGGAGCGTTCGGCGGCGTCCTGGAGAGAGACGAAGGTGTCGAGCAGCGCCTGCTGCGCCCCGCCCATGCGGGCGAAGGCGAGGAGCCGCGCCTCGTCGATCCCGCCGCCGCCGATGAAGCCGGCGCCCGTCGCCCGCTCCTGGCCGGCGATCTCCTTGGCCTGCATCAACTGGTTGTAGGCGACGATGCGCGTGGCGATCCGCGAATGGACGCCCTTCATCGACAGGTCGCGCGCCAGCGCCGTCATGCGGCCGACGGTGCCGGTGTAGAAGTCGAAGGACTGCGCGGTGGTGAAGGCGCGGCCGTCGATGGCGCCACGGGTGGCGGCAAGCGACGCCAGTCCGCGGTCCAGCTCCTCGATCTGCCGGTCGAGCTGCGGGTCCGAGAAAAGGGCCGCCGTCGCGGCGACGCCGGAGAACCGCGCCAGCGCCTCGTCGGTGCCGCGGCGCGCGGCGGCGAGATCGGCCCCGGCGTCCCTGCCGGCGGCGGCGATGAAGCCGGCGCTCACGCCGCGCTCCACCTGAAGGGCGTGGACCAGGTCGCCCACGCTCGCCACCGTCTCGCTGACGGCGACGATCTGCTGCATGTCGCGATAGGAGTTCCACATGGCGGCGATCTGCGTGGCCGCCAGATAGCCCGCCGCGACGAGCGGCAGCAGCACGGCGATCCACAGACGCCGGTTGATGGAGACATCGGTGATGCGCATGAGAACCCCCAGGACGTTCGGCGTCATGCCGTACCGGACCCGCGCATCATGCGCCGCGCCATGTCATGGCTGCGCAATAAACAAACGCTTAAGATTTGCCCCCGCGGGCGGACGCCGGGTCGCGGGACGCCCGGGTTTCTCGTCCGGGTTTGCCTTATCGCAAACAACGTCCGCCGATTCCCCTTCGCCGGACAGCGCTGCGGCGAAGGGGAAGCGGCGGGCGCTCAGCGCCTCCTGGCCTCCACCGCGTCCCAGAACAGGGCGGCGATGTCGGCGCCGCCGAAGCGCCTGACCTCGCGCACGCCGGTGGGCGAGGTGACGTTGATCTCGGTCATGAAGTCGCCGATGACGTCGATGCCAACGAGGATGAAGCCGCGCTCGCGGAGCGAGGGGCCGATGCGGGCGCAGATCTCGCGCTCGCGCCCGGTCAGCGCGGTCGGCTCGGCGCGGCCGCCGACATGCATGTTGGAGCGCGAATCGTGCTCGGCCGGAACGCGGTTGATGGCGCCGGCCGGCTCGCCGTCGATCAGGATGATGCGCTTGTCGCCCTTGCGCACGTCCTTGAGGTAACGCTGGACGATGAACGGCTCGCGGAACATCTGCTGGAACATCTCGAGCAGCGAGGCGAGGTTGCGGTCGGCCTCGTGCAGGTGGAAGATGCCGGCGCCGCCATTGCCGTAGAGCGGCTTGACGATGATGTCGCCATATTCCTTGCGGAAGGCGTCGACCTCGCGCGGGTCCTTGGTGATCAGCGTTTCCGGCATCAGGTCGGGAAACTCGGTGACGAAGATCTTCTCGGGGCTGTTGCGCACCCAGGCCGGGTCGTTGACCACCAGCGTCCTGGGGTGGATGCGCTCCAGAAGGTGCGTGGTGGTGATGTAGTTCATGTCGAAGGGCGGATCCTGCCGGAGCAGCACCACGTCCATCTCGGACAGGTCGACGCGCTCGGCCGGCTGCAACGTGAAATGGTCGCCCTCGACGTCGCGCACCTGCATCGGCTCGGCATGGGCGAACACCGTGCCGCCCGTCATCGACAGCCGGTCGGGCGTGTAGTGCCACAACTCGTGGCCGCGCCGCTGCGCCTCCAGCGACAGGGCGAAGGAGGTGTCCCCGGCGATCGAGACGGTCGAGATGTGGTCCATCTGGACGGCGACCCTGAGCTTCATGGCGACCCTCTTGTTCTGGCGCGTTGCGGTGGCGGTAACCTCTAGAGCATCGCGCCCGACGGTGGGAAGGGCTTTTAACCCTGTCCCGACGTTGACGAAGAAATGAATTGGTTTCGCCGCGACCGCGCCCTAACCTTGTTGCGGCGAAACAGGGCTTGGGAAGGCTTATGAGGTTCCTTGCAGGCTTCGCGCTGGCGCTTGCGCTCGTCATCGGCGCGCCGGCGGCATCGCAGGCGGCGACGCTGGTCGCCAGGATCGACATCTCGACCCAGACCATGACCGTGGTGCATCGCGGCCAGGTCAAGTACAGGTGGAAGGTCTCGACCGCGCGGCGCGGCAAGGTGACGCCGGCAGGCTCGTGGACGGCCAAGTGGCTGTCGCGCAACCACCGCTCGAGCCGCTACAACAACGCCCCGATGCCCTATTCCATCTTCTACAACGGCAACTACGCCATCCACGGCACCAACCAGATCGGCCGGCTGGGCAGCCCCGCATCCGCCGGCTGCATCAGGCTGCACCCCGACAACGCCGCCGTGCTCTACCGCCTCGCCCAGCGCGAAGGGCTGAAGAACACCCGCATCGTGGTCCAGCGGTGAGCGAAGACGGGTTCCGCTCAATCCCGTTCCTATGGCCCGTTCCTATGGCCTGAGCGTCGCCGCTCTGCGTCGATGACGCAGGCGGGCAAAGTTACTCGCGACACGGCAACAGGTTCGCGCCCGCTGCCGTGTCGCGCCAGGTGGCGTCCGCTGCGCCGAACGCCCGGGCCCCCGCCGCCTCCAGGCGCGGCCGGATCAGTCCGTCTTTCCGTTCGGCAGCAGATCGTTGGTGTAGAACGTCTGCGCCGGCCGCATGTCGCTCTCGTTCTCGTATTCCTTGATCAGGCCGAGCGAGAACTCGATGATCTCCGGGCTGATATATCCCAGAGGCTGACCGTCATAGTGCGGCGTTATCTTCACTGACTCCACCACCTGCTCCTCGATGAGCTTCATCTCCGGAGCGTTGTTCCAGTGCTTGGCGATGGCGGCCGCGGCGGCGGCGGGATCGGCGATGGTTGCCTTGTAGCCCTCGTCGACCGCGGCCAGGAACCGGCGCACCACGTCGGCCCGCTCGGCGATGTTCTTGTCGCTGGCGACGACCGCCATGCCCGGAACGGTGAGGCCGAAGGACGGCATGTCGAGGATCACGAACTCCTCGTTGGTCGCCGCCTTGAGCAGCGGCAGGTCGTTGGTCGTATAGGCGCTCATCACGTCGACGCTGCGCTGCATGAACATGCCGCTGCGCGCACGCTGATCCATCATGACGCGATCGATCTTGGCGCAGTCGACATTGTTGAGCTTGCACAGCGTGTCGAGATAGGCGGTGCCGGTCTCACCCACCGAGGTGGCGATCTTCATGCCTTCGAGGTCGGCCGGCGTGCGCACCGGCTTGTCGGGGTGCGAGACCAGCACGATCGGCGCGCTCGGGTGGTACATGGCGATGATCTTGACGTCGATGCCCTTCTGGATGCCCGAAAGCGCGAAGATGCCGGGGCCGACGAAGAAATCTTCCTGTCCCTGGATGATCGCCGCAAGCGCCGCCTGCGAGCCCGCACCCTCGCCCATCGTCACGTCGAGGCCATGGCGCTCGAAGAAGCCATGCTCCAGCGCCACGTAGAACGGCGCATACTCGCCCTTGATCTTCCACGCGAAGCGGACCTTGACGGAATCGGCGGCGACGGAAGCCCCTATCGACAGGAAGAGCGCCGCAAGCGCCAGAGACACGATTTTTCCGAGTTCCAGCGTCGTGGGTAGAAATCGATACCTGCCCTGCATGTAAACCTCCCCGGTTGCTCGAATAAACGTCATCCCTTGCCGGCCGCACCTTGCCGGCCGCAGCCCTGTCCGCGCAATCTTCGTTCCCAAATGTAACGCCAGTATGTGATCACGATATGTGATGACAATATCGGACGCTTGTCAATCCTTGCGATGCGCGGCGTTGACAGCCCGTGTTATGTGATCTCATAGTGTGATCATAAATATCGCGGGAGGGTCGAGTTGAATACTTCGCACACGCCGTCACCCGAGGGCTCCACCGGAAAGTCGGGAGCCGATCTGCTCATAGAGGCGCTCGCGGCCCAGAAGATCGACTATTTCTTCGGGTGTGGGGGATCGGATTTCGCCCCCGTCGTCGAGGCTCTGGCCAGAGCCGGGAAGGACGGGCTGCCGGCCCCCCGGCCGATGGTCGTGCCCCACGAAACCCCGGCGATCGCGCTGGCGCATGGCGCCTACCTGATGACCGGACGGGCCCAGGCGGTCATGGTCCACGTCAATGTCGGCACCGCCAACACCATCAACGTCGTGTTCAACGCCTATCGCGACAACGTCCCGATCCTGCTTCTGGCCGGACGCACGCCGATCAGCGAAACCGGCTGCGAGGGCACCCGCAACGGCTTCATCCACTGGCCGCAGGAGATGTTCGACCAGGGCGGGATGATCCGCGAATGCGTCAAGTGGGACTACGAGCTGCGCCGCGCCGACCAGGCTGCGGACGCGGTGTCCCGGGGCATGGAGCTGGCAATGGCCTCGCCGCGCGGTCCCGTCTATCTGACCCTGCCCCGCGACGTCATCGCCGCGTCCACGACGAGGGTGGCGGAACCTCCCCGCGCCGCCCCGATCCCGCCATATCCCAACCCGGACGCGATCGCGCGGCTTGCCGGCATGATCGCCTCGGCCCAGCGCCCCCTCATCGTCGCCGCCAATGCGGGCCGCAGCCAGAAGGCGGTCGATGCCATCGCGTCGCTGAGCGGCAGCTACGCCATCCCGGTCGTCAGTCATTTTCCGCGAACGATATCCCTGCCCAGCAGCCATCCGATGCACCTGGGCTACACGCTGACCCCCCACATCCAGCAGGCGGACCTGATCCTTGCGCTGGAATGCGACGTTCCCTGGATACCGGAACGGGCCCAGCCGGCCCCCGATTGCCGGATCGTCCACGTCGGCGAGGACCCCGCCTTCGCCAGCTATCCGATGCGCAGCTTCCGTTCAGACCTGTCGATCACCGCCGTGGTGCCGGACGCCCTGGCGGCGCTGGAGAAGGCGTTGCGGGACCACATCTCCCCCGACGACGGGAAGATCGGAGAGCGCCGGGACCGGGTAGCAAAGCAGTCGGCCGACCTGCGCGCGACGTGGGCGGCGACCGAGATGAGGCTCTCGCAGGAAGCGACGATCAAGCCGGAATGGCTGAGCCGCTGCATTTCGGATGCGATCCCGGAGAACGCGGTGATCTTCAACGAATATCCGCTGCGGCTCGAACATTGTCCCCGCGAGCGGGCGGATTCCTACTTCCTGCACAGCTCCGCGGGAGGATTGGGCTGGGGGCTCGGAGCGGCGTTGGGCGCCAAGCTGGCCTGCCCCGACCGCTTCGTCGTCTCAACCGTGGGAGACGGCTCCTACATATTCGCCAACCCCACCGCCTGCCATTGGCTTTCGGCCGCGTACGACCTGCCCGTCCTCACGGTCATCTTCAACAACAAGCGGTTCGGCGCCGTGCGCAACGCCACCCTCGACATGTACGGGCAGGGCGAGGCAGCAAGCAACAACCCGGATCTGCTTGCCGGGCTCGAGCCGTCGCCCGATTTCGAGAAGGTGGTGGAGGCAAGCGGGGGCTTCGGCGTCCGGGTCGAGCGGCCGCGCGATCTCCCCGAAGTGCTGAAACGCGCCGTGGAGGTCGTTTCGCGGGAACGGCGTCAGGCGGTGGTCAACGTGATCTGCGACTACTGACGGGACGACGGCAAGCACGGAACCGCGCTCCGCACCTTGATTGTCTCTGGAGCAGCGGATGCCCGGACAGGGCCGGGCTGCCGCTCTATCTATTTGCTTTAGCCGTATTCATGCGACGTCAAGTGATCCCACTTGAATGCAAAATGCTCCAGCCGCCCGCTTTCGGCGCGTTCATCGCCGAGAGGTGGCGCTCCCAGTCGAGGGCCGACTTCACGATGGCGTCGAGGTCGTCGAGGCGCGGCGACCAGGCAAGCTCGCGCCGGGCGAGCCCGGGGTCGGCCACGACCGCCGCCGCATCGCCCGGCCGACGCCCGGCGATGCGTACGTCGAAGTCGCGGCCGTGGACGCGCCTGACGCTGTCGAGCACCTGGAACACCGAATAGCCGTGGCCGTAGCCGCAATTGGCGACGAGGCTCGCGCCGCCCTGCCGCAGGCGCTCCAGCGCCAGGCGATGGGCGGCGACGAGGTCGCTGACATGGATGTAGTCGCGGACGCAGGTGCCGTCGGCGGTGGGGTAGTCGGTGCCGAACACCTCGATGAAGGGCCGCTTGCCGAGCGCGGCCTGCCCCGCCACCTTGATGAGATGGGTGGCGCCGGCGGTCGACTGGCCGGTGCGGCCCTTCGGGTCGGCGCCCGCGACGTTGAAGTAGCGCAGCGCCGTGTAGCGCAGGCCGTAGGCGGCCGACGCATCGGCCAGCATCCATTCGCTCATCAGCTTGGAGCGGCCGTAGGGCGATTCGGGATGGAGCGCGGCGCCTTCCGACACCGGCTCGGCGCCGGCCGCGCCGTAGACGGCGGCGGTGGAGGAGAAGATGAAGTGCTTCACCCCGCCCTTCACCGCCGTCTCGATCAGCACGCGGGTCCTGACGGTGTTGTTGTCGTAATAGGCGAGCGGGTCGGCGACCGATTCCGGCACCACGATGGAGCCGGCGAAATGGATGATCGCATCGATGCCGTGGCCGGCGATCAGCTCGGCGACGAGGGCGCTGTCGCCGACATCGCCGACGATCAGCTTCGCCTCGGGCGCCACCGCCCAGTCGAACCCGGTGGAGAGCCGGTCGAGCACGACCACCTCCTCGCCGGCGTCGAGCAGTTCCCAGACCATGTGGCTGCCGATATAGCCGGCGCCGCCGGTGACGAGTACGGCCATTGCCTCACCTCGCTGTCGCTTGCCGGACCGTCGCGGGCCGGCATCTCGTTTGGCGTTTCGTTTCGGGCGCACACTGCCTGCAAATCGCTAAGAAAGGTTTCAGACGAGGTGCGGCCCGACGATTGATCTTGCTCAACAGGCGGACGCCGCGCACGCGCTATAGAGAAAAGCAAGCTCGCCAAGCGTGGCAATTTGCCCGGCCTGGCGGCGTGGACGCCTCAGGCAGCGCAGACTATCTTGCCGCCGCAACCCCGGGACGCAAGCATGGACTATCAACGGTTTTTCGAGGACGCGATCGACCAGCTCCACGCCGAACGGCGCTATCGCGTGTTCGCCGATCTGGAGCGGATCGTCGGAGCCTTCCCCAAGGCGATCTGGCGCTCGAACGGCGAGGCGCGCGAGATCACGGTCTGGTGCTCCAACGACTATCTCGGCATGGGCCAGCACGCCGACGTCATCGCCGCGGCGCAGAAAGCGGCGGGCGCGATGGGCTCCGGCGCGGGCGGCACGCGCAACATCTCCGGCACCAACCACCCGCTGGTCGAGCTCGAGCTCGAGCTTGCCGACCTGCACGGCAAGGAGGCCGCGCTGGTCTTCACCTCCGGCTTCGTGTCGAACGAGGCGGCGATCTCGACCATCGGCCGGCTGCTGCCCAACTGCCTGATCCTGTCGGACGAGCTGAACCACGCCTCGATGATCGAGGGGGTGCGCCGCTCGGGCGCGGAGAAGAAGATATTCCGCCACAACGACGTCGCGCGTCTGGAAAGCCTGTTGCAGCAGGCCGGCCGCGAGCGCGCCAAGCTGATCGTGTTCGAGAGCGTCTATTCGATGGACGGCGACGTGGCCCCCATCGCGGCCATCGCCGACCTCGCCGAGAAATACAACGCCATGACCTATATCGACGAGGTCCATGCCGTGGGCATGTACGGCGCGCACGGCGGCGGCATCACCGAGCGCGAGGGGCTGGCACACCGCATCGACGTGATCGAGGGCACGCTCGCCAAGGCGTTCGGCACGCTGGGCGGCTACATCGCCGGCAGGCGCGAGGTGATCGACGCGGTGCGCTCCTATGCGCCGGGCTTCATCTTCACCACCGCGCTGCCGCCGATGATCGCGGCGGCCGCGACCGCCTCGATCCGGCACCTCAAGGCCTCGCAGGCCGAGCGCGACGCCCAGCAGCGCCAGGCAAGGCGCGCCAAGGACGTGCTGTCGGCCGCCGACCTGCCGGTGATGCCGTCCGAGACGCATATCGTGCCGGTGCTGGTCGGCGACCCGGAGCTGTGCAAGATGGCGAGCGACCGGCTGCTGGCGAAGCACGGCATCTACATCCAGCCGATCAACTATCCGACCGTGCCGCGCGGCACCGAGCGGCTGCGCATCACGCCGACGCCGTTCCACGACGACGCGCTGATCGACACGCTCAAGGATGCGCTGGTCGAGACCTGGACCGCGCTGGGGATTCCCTTCCACGGCGAGACCCGGCCCGCCGTCCCCGCCCGCTCCGACCGGGTGGTGCCGCTCGCCGTGCCGAAGGCGGGCGGATAGGGCGAACGGCTCAGGCCGTCTCGATCCACCTGCCGAGCCTGTCGGCCGCCTCCTCGATCTGGTCGAGGCGGCGGTGGAAGCACAGCCGGAAATGATCCTCGCCGCCGGCGCCGAAGGCGGTGCCGGGCGCAAGGCCGACATTGGCGCGCTCGACGATGTCGAAGGCCGCAGCGCGGCTGTCGCTCACCCCGTCGATGCCGAAGAACAGGTAGAACGCGCCGGCCGGCGCGGAGACCCGGACGCGGCCGGTGGCGGCGAGCCGGTCGCACAACAGGGCGCGCGCCTTTCGCGCCCGCTCCACCTGGCCCGCGACGAAGTCGTCGCCGTGGTCGAGGGCCGCGACGGCGCCGCGCTGGAGGAAGGCCGGCGTGCCGGAACTCGAATACTGCACCAGATTCTCGAACACCTGCTGCAACCCGGGATGGATCTTCAGCCAGCCGACGCGCCAGCCGGTCATCGACCAGTTCTTGGAGAAGCTGTTGACGAAGATGACGCGGTCGTCCGGCTCCATCACATCGAGGAAGGAGGGCGCGCGCGCAGCACCGTAGGAGAACAGCGCATAGATCTCGTCGGCGATCACCCACAGGCCCCTGTCGCGGGCGAGCGACAGGATGGCGGCCAGCGTCTCGCGGTCGGCGGTCCAGCCGGTCGGGTTGGACGGCGTGTTGACGAAGACCGCCTTCGTCGCGGGCGTGACGGCGGCCGCCAGCTTCTCCATGTCGAGCGCCCAGCCATTGCCGGCGCGGTCGAGCACGACCGGCACCGGCCGCGCGCCGGCGATCGCGGCCGCGGCCGCGAAGTTCGGCCATGCCGGCGACAGATAGATCACCTCGTCGCCATGGCCGGCGACCGCATCGAGCGCGAGCTGGATGGCGTGCATGCCGCTGGACGAGACGATGAACTCCTCGGCCTCGTGCGCGCCGCCGAAATGGCGGCCATAATAGCGGGCGAGCGCGGCGCGCAGCTCGGGGATGCCGCGCTGCCAGGTGTAGAAGGTCTCTCCGGCGGCGAGCGAGGCGGTCGTCGCCTCGGCGATGAAGGACGGCGTCGGCAGGTCGCCCTCGCCGACCCACAGCGGGATCAGCCCCTCGCGCCCGCGCGCATGGTTGATCAGCTCGACGATGCCGCTTTCGGGCGCAAGGCGGGCTTCGCGGCGCAGGCGATCGATGGGGGACATGGCGGTCCGGCCTCCGGCAAAACGAAGACCCCGGCCGTCGCGGCCGGGGTCTTCGGCACGACTATCGCGACGCCTACTTCTTCGCAAGCAGGTCGCGGATCTCGGTCAGCAGTTGCACGTCGGCCGGCGCTGCCTCGGTCTCGGCCGCCTTCTCGGCCTCCAGCCTGCGGCGCAGCGTGTTCACCGCCTTGACCATCAGGAAGATGATCCAGGCCAGGATGAGGAAGTTGATGACGACGGTGATGAAGTTGCCGTAGGCAAACACCGCGCCCTGCTCGCGCGCGGCGGCGAGCGTCGAGGCCGTGACGCCGGACGACAGCGGCAGGAAGTAGTTGGAGAAGTCGAAGCCGCCGAAGATGGCGCCGACGACGGGCATGATGATGTCGTCCACCAGCGACGAGACGATCAGGCCGAACGCGCCGCCGATGATGACGCCGACGGCAAGGTCCATGACATTGCCCCTGGCAATAAATTCCTGAAATTCCTTGAGCATCCCTCTCTCCTGCAACGAAGAATCAGTCCGGAAATATGCCCCCGCCGCGACAATAGTGAAAATCGTCGCAGCCGATAAGCGGGAAACGGCGCAAGGCCTCGCCGGCTGCTTGCCGGCGGGATGCGGGCGCGGGCCGTCAGGCGCGCCGGCCCGACATGCGTGTCAGGTGCGTTCGGGCGCGGGCCTGTCCGGCGCGGTGCGCGTGCTCTCGCCCTCGAACTCGCGCACCAGCCCCATGAACATGCGGAAGAAGCGCTCCATGTAGCTCATGCCGCGCTCGAACTCCTCCTCCGGCGGCAGGCCGGCGGCGGGGGCACGGCTTTCGAGCGCGGCAAGGCGCGTCTCCAGCGCGTTGACGCGCTCGCGCAGCGCCTCGACCTCGCTGCCGGCCTCGCGCTCCTGCGCCGCCGGCGCGCAGGACAGCCGGCCGTCGGTCTCGCGGCACAGCGTCATCGCGCCGGTCCGGGTGTCGAGCCGCACATAGCCACCTTCCGTGCGCTCCAGCCGGTAGCGCTCGACGTCCTGCGCGGCGGCGGGCATGGCGGCGAGCGCCGAAAACGCGGCGGCGCCGGCAAGGGTCCATCCATGGCGCATGGCAAGCCTCCTTCATGAAGCGGGCACGAATTCACCGCAGCAATGCGCCCGAATTGCGTCGGCGGCGTGAATGCGGCTATAGGCGGCCATGACCACGCTCATCTACAAGATCGCGCCCGGCGCGCTGTGGCGCAAGGCCGAGGCGCAAGGGACCTTCGCCGGCGCGCCCGTCGACGCCGCCGACGGCTACATCCATTTCTCGACCGCCGCGCAGGTGCGCGAGACGGCGGCCAAGCACTTCGCCGGGCAGGAGGGTCTCGTGCTCGTCGCCGTCGAGGCCGCAAGGCTCGGCGCGGCGCTGAAATGGGAGCCCTCGCGCGGCGGGGCGCTGTTCCCCCACCTTTACGCGCCGCTCGACCTCGCCGCCGTCGCCTGGGCCAGGCCGCTGCCGCTCGGCCCGGACGGAAACCACCACTTCCCGGAGCTTGCCGCATGATTCCCGGCCTCGACCGGCTCGGCCGGAAAATGCTGTTCGCCTTCGATCCCGAGACGGCGCACGGCCTGTCGATCGCGGCGCTGAAGGCGGGCCTGCCGCTCGGCTGCGCGCCCTCGCCCGATCCGGCGCTGGCGGTGACGGTCGCGGGCCTTTCCTTCGCGAACCCGCTCGGCATGGCGGCCGGCTACGACAAGAACGGCGAGGTGCCGGACGCGCTCGTCGGGCTCGGCTTCGGCTTCGCCGAGATCGGCACGGTAACGCCGCGGCCGCAGCCGGGCAACCCGAAGCCGCGCATCTTCCGGCTCACCGAGGACGCCGCGGTCGTCAACCGGCTCGGCTTCAACAACGAGGGCCACGACGCCTGCCTGAAGCGCATGGAGGCGCGGCAGGGCCGCGGCGGCATCTTGGGCATCAATGTCGGGGCCAACAAGGACAGCGACGACCGCATCGCCGACTATCGGCAGGGCGTCGAGCGCTTCGCGCGCCATGCCGCCTACCTCACCGTCAACATCTCCTCGCCCAACACGCCGGGCCTGCGCGACCTTCAGGCGCGGGAAAGCCTTAGCCTGCTGCTCGCCGCCGTCACAGAGGCGCGCGACGGGCAGGACAGGCTGCTGGGCAAGCGCACCCCCGTCTTCCTCAAGATCGCGCCGGACCTCGACGAGGCCGGGCTCGACGACATCGCCGCCGAGGTGCTGGACAAGGGCATAGACGGCGTCATCGTCTCCAACACCACGCTGTCGCGCGAGGGCTTGCGCAGCGCCGCGAAAGCGGAGGCGGGCGGGCTTTCCGGCCGGCCGCTGTTTTTCCGCTCCACCGCCGTGCTGGCGCGCATGCGCCGCAGGCTGGGGCCGCAGGTGGCGCTGATCGGCGTCGGCGGGGTGGACTCGGCCGAGACGGCGGCGGAGAAGATCAGGGCCGGCGCCGACCTCGTCCAGCTCTATACAGGCATGATCTATGCCGGCCCGTCGCTGCCGGGCCGGATCGTGCGCGGCCTGTCGGAACTGGTGAAGCGTGAAAAGCTCGCCTCGATCCGCGACCTGCGCGACACCGCGCTCGCGAAGTGGGAAGCCGCGCCGATCTCCTGACGCTACAGCGTATGCCGGCGGTTGACGCTGGCCGGCCGGCCGGGCAGCGAAAGCGCCGTGTCGCGGCGCGGGCGCTCGGCCACCACCTTGCCCTTGGCCACCACGCAAAGCCGTTCGGCGCGCAGGCGGATCGCCTCGACCGGGCTCGCGGCATCGAGCACGACGAGGCTCGCCTTGCAGCCGGGCTCGAGCCCGTAGCCTTCCAGGCCCATGATCGCGGCGCTTTCCTTGGTCACCATGTCGAAGCAGCGGCGCATGTCCCGCGGGCTGGTCATCTGCGCGACATGCAGGCCCATGAAGGCGACGTCGAGCATGTCGGCGGTGCCGAGCGAATACCACGGGTCGAGCACGCAATCCTGGCCGAAGCCGACGCGGATGCCGGCCTTGAGCATCTCCGGCACGCGGGTCATGCCGCGCCGCTTCGGATAGGTGTCGTGGCGGCCCTGAAGCACGATGTTGATCAGCGGGTTGGGGATGGCCGAGACCTCGGCCTCCGCCATCAGCGGTAGCAGCTTCGAGACGTAGTAGTTGTCCATCGAGTGCATCGAGGTCAGGTGCGAGCCGTTGACGCGGCCGTGCAGGCCCAGCCGCTGCGTCTCGCAGGCGAGCTGCTCGACATGGCGCGACAGCGGGTCGTCGGTCTCGTCGCAGTGCAGGTCGACCATCAGGCCGCGCTCGGCGGCGATCTCGCACAGCTCGGTGACGGAGCGGCGGCCGTCCTCCATGGTGCGCTCGAAATGCGGGATGCCGCCGACCACCTCGACGCCCATGTCGAGCGCGCGGATGGTGTTTTCCTTCGCGGTCGGGTCGCGGAAATAGCCGTCCTGCGGGAAGGCGACGAGCTGGAGGTCGATATGGGGCGCGATCTCCTTCTTCACCTCCAGAAGCGCCTCGACCGCGAGCAGCCGGTCGTCGCAGACATCGACATGGGTGCGGATGGCGAGCAGGCCCATGGAGACGGCCCAGTCGCAATAGCGAAGCGCCCGCTCCTTCACCGCCTCGTGGGTGAGCAGCGGCTTCAGCTCGCCCCACAGCGCGATGCCCTCGAGCAGCGTGCCCGAGGCGTTGATGCGCGGGATGCCGTAGGACAGCGTCGCGTCCATGTGGAAATGCGGGTCGACGAAGGGCGGCGAGACGAGGCAGCCCGAGGCGTCGACCACGCGGCCGGCCTCGGCCGCGATCCCGTACTCCACCGCCGCGATCCTGTCGCCGGAAATGGCGATGTCGGCTTGCTCTCCATCGGGCAGCGTGCCGCCCTTGACGATCAGGTCGAAGCTCATCTCTCGCCTTTCCGATAGGGGATCATCAATGCCTTCGGGTAGGAGGCGCGGCGCGACATGACGACGAGCGCGGCGATCGACAGCACGAAGGGCATCATCAGGAAGAGCTGGTAGGGCACGACGCCGCCGGTCAGCTGCTGGAGGCGGACCTGATAGGCGTCGAAGGCGGCGAACAGGATGGCGCCCACGAGCGCCTTGCCCGGCCGCCACGAGCCGAACACCACCAGCGCGATGCAGATCCAGCCGCGGCCGTTGATCATCTCGAAGAAGAAGGAGTTGAAGGCCGACATGGTCAGGAACGCGCCGCCGACCGCCATCAGCGCGCTGCCGGCCATCACCGCGCCCATGCGCACCGCCGTCACCGAGATGCCCTGCGCCTCGACGGCGGCCGGGTTCTCGCCGGCGGCGCGCAGGGCCAAGCCCAGCGGCGTGCGGTAGAGCACCCAGGCGACGACGCCGACGGCGACGAAGGCGAGGTAGGTCAGCGGCGTCTGGGAAAACAGCGCCGGGCCGACCAGCGGGATGTCGGAGAGGACCGGGATCGGCAGCGGCTGGAACGGCACGATCTTGGGCGGCGAGGTCACTTCCGGCAGAACGAGGCGGTAGGTGAAGTAGGTCAGGCTGGTGGCGAGCAGCGTGATGCCGATGCCGACCACGTGCTGGGACAGGCCGAGCGGCACGGTGAGCGTGCCGTGCAGCAGGCCGAACAGCGCGCCCGACAGCGCCGCCACCGCCACGCCCAGCCACAGGTCGCCGCCGGAATAGACGGTCATCCAGCCGGCGAAGGCGCCGACCGTCATGATGCCCTCGATGCCGAGATTGAGCACGCCGGCGCGCTCGCAGATCAGCTCGCCCATGGTGGCGAAGATCAGCGGCGAGGCGATGCGGATCGCGGCGATCCAGAACGAGGCGGTGAACAGGATCTCGAAGGCTTCGACCATCCTCACCTCCACCTGATGCGGAAGCGGGCGAGCATGATCGCCACCACCATGGTCAGAAGCGCCGTCGCCACCATCACCTGCGCGATGTAGGAGGGAACGCCCGCCGTGCGGCTCATGGCGTCGGCGCCCACGAAGATGCCGGCGACGAAGATCGCGGCCGCGACCACGCCGAGCGGATTGAGCATCGCCAGCATGGCGACGACGATGCCGGTGTAGCCGAAGCCGGGCGACAGATCGAGCGTGAGGTTGCCCTTGAGCCCCGCCACCTCGGAGAAGCCGGCGAGCGCGGCGAGCCCGCCCGACAGAAGCGCCGTCTTCATCAGCACCCGGTTGACGGGGATGCCGGCGAAGGCTGCCGCCTCCGGGTTGTGGCCGACGGCGCGCATCTCGTAGCCGAGCGTCGTCTTCTTCATGATCACCCAGACGGCGAGCGCCGCCACCAGCGCGATGACGAAGCCGAGATGCAGCCGGCTGCGCGGCACGAGCTTCATCAACTGCGCATCCGCCGCCACGCGCTGCGACTGCGGCCAGCCCATGCCCATCGGGTCCCTGAGCACGCCTTCGAGCAGCATGGACACGAACAGGATCATGATGAAGTTGAACAGGAGCGTGGTGACGACCTCGTCGACGCCGAACCGCGTCTTGAGGATCGCCGGGCCGGCGAGCAGCAGCGCGCCGGCGGCCATCGCGGCGATCATGATCAGCGGGATCAGCACCGGCGCCGGCAGGGGCAGCGCGCCGGTGCCGAGCACGACGGTGACGACGCCGCCGGCGTAAAGCTGCGCCTCGGCGCCGATGTTCCACAATTTGGCGCGGAAGGCGACCGCGACGGCAAGGCCGGTGAAGATCAGCGGCGTGGCGCGCGTCAGCGTCTCCAGAAGCGCGAATTGCGAGCCGGCCGCGCCCCTGGCCACCAGCGCGAACACCGACAGCGGCGAGGCGCCGGCCGCCAGCACGAGAGCCGAGGCGATGACGAAGGTGGCGACGACCGCGCCGACCGGATAGGCCAGCGTGGCGGCGAGCGAGGGGGCCGGCTTCGGCTCAAGCCGCATCCGCAGCCTCCTCCAGCCCGTGGCCGGCCATCAACGCGCCCAGTTCCCGGATCGAGCGCTCGCCGCGCTGCGAGGGCGAGGAAAGCCTGCCCTTGAACATGACCAGCACCTCGTCGGACAGGGCGAGAATCTCGTCGAGGTCTTCCGAGATCAGCAGGATCGCCGCCCCCCTCGCCCGGGCTTCCAGCAGCCGGCCGTGGACATAGGCGACCGCGCCGACGTCGAGCCCGCGTGTCGGCTGGTTGGCGAGGATGACGACCGGGTCGGGGTCGAGCGCGCGGCCGAGGATGAGCTTCTGCATGTTGCCGCCCGAAAGCAGGCGGATGCGCGTCTCCGGCGACGGGCACTTGACGTCGTAGTCGCGGATGAGCTGCTGCGCGAAGGCGCGGGCCGCCTTCCAGTCGAGGAAGCCGTTGCGCGAGAAGGGCGGCGAGCGGTAGCGCTCGGCGATGACGTTCTCGGTCACGCTCATGTCGGCGATGGAGCCGACGGCGTGGCGGTCCTCCGGGATGCGCGCGATCCCGTGCGCGAGCGCGGCGCGCGGCGACCAGTCGGCCGCCGCCTCGCCGCCGACGAGGAGCCGGCCCGATGCCGGCGCGGCGGTGCCGGCAAGCAGCGCGGCGAGCGCGGCCTGCCCGTTGCCGGAAACGCCGGCGAGGCCGGTGATGACGCCGGCATGGAGCGTCAGCGACACGCCGCGAAGCGCGCTGCCGCCGGGGCCGGGCGCGGTGGAGACGTTTTCCAGCGTCAGAAGCGGCGCGCCGCGCTCGACCGGCGGCACGGGCGGGGCGGCCACTTCCTGGCCCACCATCAGCGCCGCCAGCTCCTGCCGCGTGGTCTGGCGCGTCGCCCGCTCGCCGGAAAGGCGGCCGGCGCGCAGCACCAGCACCCGGTCGCTGACGGCCATGACCTCGCCCAGCTTGTGCGAGATGAAGATGACGGAAAGCCCTTTCGCGACCAGCATCTTGAGCGTGCGGAACAACGCCTCGGTCTCCAGCGGCGTCAGCACCGCCGTCGGCTCGTCGAGGATCAGGATCTTCGCGTCGCGGTAGAGCGCCTTGAGGATCTCGACGCGCTGGCGCTCGCCGACCGAAAGGGCCGAGACCGTCCGGTCGGGATCGACGGCGAGGCCGAAATCCTGCGCAAGCTGGCGGATGCGGCCTCTCGCGCGGGCGCGGTCGAGCCGCCACGACCACGCGCTTTGCGTGCCGAGGGCGATGTTGTCCATCACCGTCATGTTGTCGGCCAGCGTGAAATGCTGGTGGACCATGCCGATGCCGGCGTCGAGCGCGGCGCGCAGGTCGCCCGGCGGCAGCTTCGCGCCGAACGCCTCGACCTCGCCCCCGTCGGCGACGTAGTGGCCGAACAGGATGTTCATCAGCGTGGTCTTGCCGGCCCCGTTCTCGCCGAGCAGCGCGATCACCTCGCCCGGCATCAGCTCGAACGAGATCGAATCGTTGGCCACGAGCGGCCCGAAGCGCTTGGTGACGCCGGAAATGCGAAGGACGGGAGCGGTGCTGGAGGTCATGAGACAACGATCACGGTTGGCGTTCCCTCCCCCCGTTCACGGGGAGAGGGTGGACCGAAGGGTCGGATGGGGGCGGAGCCGATCGTCCAGGACAGGTGCCGCCCCTCATCTGCCTGCCTGCCGGCCCGGCCCTTCGCTTGCGCTTCGGGCGTTCGTTGCTTGAAAAGCCGAATCGTTGGCTTCTCATCCGCTTCGCGGACCGCTCCCCACCCCCGCAGGCGGGAAGAAGGAAAGGCGCTAGTTCGACTTCGGCTCCTCGTCGTTGATCTCGACCGTGAAGGTGCCGGCCTTGATGGCGGCCTCCTTCTCGGCCACCAGCGCCTTGATCTCGGCCGGGACCTTGTCCTCGAAGGTGCCGAGCGGCGCCAGCGAGCATCCGCCTTCCTTCATGAAGGAGTAGACGCCGTAGTCGGCGGCCTTGAACGTGCCGGCCTTGACCTCGGCCACCGCCTTGGCGAGCGTCGGCTCGAAATGCCACAGCGCCGACGCCACCACCGTGTCGGGATAGTCTGCTTGCGTGTCGATGACGTTGCCGATGGCCAGCACCCCGCGCTCCCTGGCCGCGTCGGAGACGCCGAAACGCTCGGCATAGAGCACGTCGGCGCCGGCGTCGATCTGGGCGAAGGCAGTCTCCTTGGCCTTGGGCGGGTCGAACCACGAGCCGATGAAGGCGACCTGGAACCTGGCATCGGCCGCCACTTCCTTCACGCCGGCCATGAAGGCGTGCATCAGCCGGTTGACCTCGGGGATCGGATAGCCGCCGACCATGCCGAAATTCTTCGATTGCGACATGGCGCCGGCGATCAGGCCGGTGAGATAGGAGGCGTCCTGGATGTAGTTGTCGAAGGGCGCGAAATTGGGGACGCTCTCGTCCTCCTTGAAGCTCGACCCCATCAGGAAGGCGACGTCCGGGTAGTCGCGCGCCACCTCGCGGGCCGCCTGCTCCACGCCGAACACCTCGCCGAGGATCAGCCTGTGGCCGGCCTCGCAATATTCGCGCATGACGCGCTCGTAATCGTTGTTGGAGACGTTCTCGGAATAGACGTATTCGATCTCGCCGCGGTCCCTGGCCTCGTTGGCGGCCTTGTGGATGCGGCTCACCCACTGCTGCTCGACCGGCACGGTGTAGACGGCCGCGACCTTCAGCGCATCCTGCGCGAGAAGCCGCGAGGGAAAGCCGGCGGCGAGGCCGAGGGCGGCGCCTGCGCCGGCGGCCTGCAACAGGCCGCGCCGGGTCACCGGCAGGACGCCGGAAGGTCGGGTAGTATCGGACATTTGACCACCTCTGGTTTATGCGGGGCTTGAGGGACAGCGCCGCCGTTATGATTGCCCCGAAGGCTAGGCCAATTTCAGGAGCGCGGCAATCGGCGGGCGGGCGTCGGCCGCGCCTGTGGCGGGCTTTTCCCCATGGCAGGCGCCGCGGCTGAAAGCGGGCGGTCAGCCGCCGCTGACGGCAAGCGCGATGGCGGCGCGCAGCTCGTCGAGCCCCGCGCCCTTCTCCGACGAGGTGGCGAGTATCCCGGGATAGGCGGCGGGCCGCCGGCGCACCTTCTCGGCCGTCTCGGCGATCAGCCGCGGCAGGCCGGCGGCCTTGATCTTGTCGGCCTTGGTCAGCACCACCTGGTAGGAGACGGCGGCGCGGTCGAGCAGGTCCATCACCTCCTCGTCGTTCTTCTTGATGCCGTGGCGGGTGTCGACCAGAAGATAGACGCGCTTGAGCGTCACGCGGCCCTTGAGATAGTCGAAGACGAGCTTCGTCCAGGCGTCGACCTGCGCCTTCGGCGCCTGGGCATAGCCGTAGCCCGGCATGTCGACCAGCGCCATAGGCGGCAGGTCGTCCCCCTCGCCCGAATGGCCGTCCGGCACGAAGTAGTTCAGCTCCTGCGTGCGGCCGGGCGTGTTGGAGGTGCGCGCCAGCCCCTTGCGGCCGATGAGCGCGTTGATGAGCGAGGACTTGCCGACATTGGAGCGGCCGGCGAAGGCGATCTCGGGCGGGCCTTCCGGCGGCAGGAACTTCATCGCCGGCACGCCGCGGATGAATACCCACGGCCGCGAGAAGATCGCGGGGCCGGCGGGTGTGGCCGTGTTGTCCTGCATCGTCGCCGCAGCCCGCCGCCGGCCGGCCTATTCGGCCGGCTTCGGCTTCTTCCTGAACAGGGCCGTGAGGTTGTCCCACAGCTCGATCTTGGCGCCCTGCCGCTTCATGATGACGCCCTGCTGGATGATGGAGAGCAGGTTGTTCCACGCCCAGTAGATCACCAGCCCGGCCGGGAAGGTCGCCAGCATGAAGGTGAAGATCACCGGCATCCAGTTGAAGATCATCGCCTGGGTCGGGTCGGGCGGCGTCGGGTTCATGCGCATCTGCAGGAACATGGTCACGCCCATGATGAGCGGCCACACGCCGATCAGCAGGAAGGCCGGCACGTCGTAGGGCAGAAGGCCGAACAGGTTGAAGATCGAGGTCGGGTCGGGCGCCGACAGGTCCCTGATCCAGCCGAAGAACGGCGCGTGCCGCATCTCGATGGTGACGTAGAGCACCTTGTAGAGCGCGAAGAACACCGGGATCTGCACCACCACCGGCCAGCAGCCGGCGAGCGGATTGATCTTCTCGGTCTTGTAGAGCTCCATCATCGCCTGCTGCTGCTTCATGCGGTCGTCGGCGTATTTCTCGCGGATCTCCAGCATCTGCGGCTGCACGCGCTTCATGTTCGCCATCGACTTGTAGGACTTGTTGGCGAGCGGGAAGAAGATGGCCTTGACCACCACGGTGGTGGCGAGGATGGCGAGGCCGAAATTGCCGAACAGGCGGAACAGCCAGTCGATCAGGTAGAACATCGGCTTGGTGATGAAGTAGAACCAGCCCCAGTCGATCAAAAGATCGAAGTTGCGGATGCCGCGGCTCTCCTCGTAGGCGTCGATCCTGGCCGTCTCCTTGGCGCCGGCGAACACCAGAGTCTCGACCGTGCGCGTCTCGCCCGGCGCGACCTGGACGGGATCGCTCAGATAGTCGGCCTGGTAGCGCACGCGCCCGTCGTCGAAATAGGCATAGCGCGGCTGGAACGGCTGGGCGCCCGACGGCACCATCGCCACGGCCCAGTACTTGTCGGTGATGCCGAGCCAGCCGTCGTTCGACTTGCCGGGCGCGATCTGCCGCTTCTCCGCGAGGTCGGAATAGTCGATCTCCTGCAACCCCTCCTCGCCGGTCACGCCGATCAGGCCCTCGTGCAGGATGTAGAAGCCCGCGACGTGCGGCGTGCCGATGCGCGCGACGCGGCCGTAATTGGACAGCGACACCGCCTCGCCGCTCTCGTTGGCGATGCTGTCGGAGACGGTGAAGAGATAGTCGTTGTCGATCGCGATGGTGCGGGTGAAGGTCAGGCCGCGGTCGTTGGTGTAGACGAGCGTCACCGGCGTCGTGGGCGTCAGCGTCCGCTCGCCCTCCACGGCCCAGACCGTGTCCGGCCCCGGCAGCGCGCCCGCGGCCTCGCCGCCGATGAAGCCGATCTCGGCATAGTAGCCGTCGGGCAGCGACGACGGGTTCAGAAGCTCGATGTTGGGCGAGTTCGGCTCGACGGTGGCGCGATAGTCCTTCAGCACGAGGTCGTCGATGCGCCCGCCCGTCAGGTTGATCGAGCCGGAAAGGCGCGGCGTGTCGATGGCGACCCGGCCGGAGGCGGCGATGGCGTCCTGGCGCGACAGCACGCCCGGCACGCCGCCCGCCCCGCTTGCGCCGCCGCCCGGCACCGCCGGCGCGGTCGCGCCCGGCAGGTCGGAGCCGCCCGCGACCGGCGGCAGATCCGGCTGGCTCGGCTGCGCCGGCTGCGTCCCGCCCGCCTGCTCGGCGGCGATGCGGGCCGCCTCGCGCTCGGCCTCGATGCGCGGGTTCATGTAGAACACCTGCCACAGCGTGAGGATCAGCACGGAAAGCGCGATCGTGATGAAGAAGTTGCGATTGTTTTCCATCGATTCCCTACCGCTGCCGCGCGCCGCGCATCCTGCGGGACAGCTCCCGCGCGAGATCGTCGAAGGTGGCGTCGAGCACCTCGCGCCGCCCGACGATGACATAGTCGCTGCCGGCCGCCATGTCACCACCGGCGCGGGTTCTGACGGCCTCCCTGAGCCGCCGGCGGATGCGGTTTCTTGTCACCGCGTTCCCGACCTTCTTCGTGACCGTGAAGCCGACGCGCGGCGGCGCGCCGTCGCCGCGGTCGAGAACCTCGAGCAGGAACAGCGGCCCGCGCCGCTTCTCGCCCCGGCGGACGGCCAGGAATTCCGCGCGCTTCCTCAGCCGCGCGGGAGGCTTGCCGGTCGGCCGGGCAGTCACCGTCCGGCCTTGCGCCGGTCAGGCGGACAGCCGCTTGCGGCCGCGGTTGCGGCGGGCCGCGATCACGGCACGGCCGCCCTTGGTGGCCATGCGCGCGCGAAAGCCGTGGCGGCGCTTGCGGACGAGCTTGGAGGGCTGATAGGTGCGCTTCATTTGTTTAATACCGCGGTGTGCGGCCCTTCTTGATTCTGACTCTTCATGAGCAGGAGCGTTCGCCCGCCTTCTTGTGCGCGAAGGGCTGCAACGCACAGCCACGACCGCGCCGGACCGAAGGCCCGAGCGTGGGCGCGCTTATAGGGGCGTGCCGGGGCGGTGTCAATGCGGGCCGCAGAGCTGCTTTCGCTCACGGGCCGCGCGGTTCTTTCGCTCACGGGCCGCACCGCCGCCTGCGGCGGCTGGCCCTGCGCGGGCGCGGGCCGCGGGGCACGACGCCCGGTCGGGCTCGCGGCCTGCGGCCGGGGCCTTCGCCAAGGGGCGCGTGGTTGTTCTCGCTCGCGGGCCGCGCGGTTCTTTCGCTCGCGGGCCGCACCGCCGCCTGCGGCGGCTGGCCCTGCGCGGGCGCGGGCCACAGGGCCCGACGCCCGGTCGGGCTCGCGGCCTGCGGCCGGGGCCGCCTTTCGGGGCGATACCGCGCTTTTCTTCCCGAAAATTGGCAAACCGGCTGCCTTGGCCTATCCTTGGACGCCGCCCGGAAGCAGGCCGGGCGCGGAGGCGACGACGTGGCCGAGGACGCAAGCGAGCGACGACAGGACGAGCCCGCCCGCGCGGACGAGCGGGTGCCGCTGTCGCGGGGGCTTTCCACCAAGCTGCTCGTCCTGACGGTGCTGTTCATCACGCTGGCCGAGGTGCTGATCTTCCTGCCCTCGCTGGCCAACTTCCGGTTGAGCTGGCTGCAGGAGCGGCTTTCCACCGCCGCCGCCGTCGGCATCGTGCTGGTGGAGAGCGACCCGGCCAGCCTGTCGCAGGAGGTGCAGGACGACGTGCTGGTCGCGCTCGGCGCGATGGCGCTCGCCGTGCGCGACGAGGGCTCGTCGCAGCTTCTCGTCGCCGTCGCCATGCCGCAGCAGATCGATCTCCACGTCGACCTGGCGGGGGCGTCGCCGCTGGGGCAGATGCACGAGGCGCTCTACACGCTGTTCTTCGGCGGCGAGCGGGTGCTGCGGGTGTTCGCGCCGGTCGGGGCCGGCGACAGGGAGTTCGAGCTCGTCATGTCCGAGGCCGGGCTGCGCCGGGCGATGGTCGCCTATGCGCGCAACGTGGCGCTCTTGTCGCTCATCCTGTCGGCGGTGACGGCGACGCTGGTCTACTACGCCATCGACCGGGTGATGATCCGGCCGATGCGCACGATGACGCGCTCGATGCTCGCCTTCGCGCAGGCGCCGGACGATCCCGACCGCATCATCCGCGCCAGCGCCCGCGCCGACGAGATCGGCGTGGCCGAGCGCGAGCTCGCCGCCATGCAGGGCGAGTTGCAGCGCATGCTCGTCGAGCGCCGGCGTCTGGCCGACCTCGGGCTGGCGGTCTCCAAGATCAACCACGACATGCGCAACATCCTGGCGGCGGCGCAACTGATGTCGGACCGGCTGGCGCGGCTCAAGGACCCGACCGCGCGCAGCCTCGCGCCGCGCCTGGTGCGCGCGCTCGACCGCGCCATCTCCTATTCCGAGGGCGTGCTCGCCTATGGCCGCACGCAGGAGCCGCCGCCGGCGCGGCGGCGGGTTCGCCTGCGCGGCCTCGTCGAGGAGGTCTACGCGCTGTTCGGGCTCGACGAAGCCACGCGCATCGAGTTCGTCAACGCGGTCGAGCCGGATTTCGAGGTCGATGCCGATTCCGACCAGCTCTTCCGGGTGCTGTCCAACCTGGCGCGCAACGCCGTCCAGGCGATGGCGGACGACGGCGAATCGGTGCTGGTGCGCCGGCTCACCATCGGCGCCGCCCGCACCGGCGGGGTCAGCCGCATCCTGGTCGAGGACACGGGACCGGGCCTGCCCCAGAAGGCGCGCGACAACCTGTTCTCCGCCTTCCGCGGCTCGGCGCGCACCGGCGGCACCGGGCTCGGTCTTGCCATCGCGCACGAGCTGGTGCGCGCCCATGGCGGGGCGCTCGAGCTTGTCGAGAGTCGCAGCGGGCATACGGCCTTCGCCATCACCATCCCCGACCGGCCGCTCGATCTGGCGCAGGCCCGCACGGCCCTGCGCCGCCCGGCGTGAGCGGCGACGCGGCACGGCGACGAGACGTGAACAAAGAAATGCGACGACGCGCTTGCAATTCGCGCGGCGAGTGGCTAGGAAACGCCGCACGAAACGGGGCGGCTCACCTGCCGCTCCGGTTCGGGTCGCCTGTGCGGCCCACTGCGCGCCCGTAGCTCAGCTGGATAGAGCACCAGACTACGAATCTGGGGGTCAGAGGTTCGAATCCTTTCGGGCGCGCCATTTAACCAACTGAAATCTCTTTCAAATATCGGCCGACAGCAGTTAGGCACCGGCTTAAATCTGAAAATTAAGCCGGTGTTTAAGCCGGTAATGGCTGGCGTTCCGCCCATTCTGGCGCGGTCGTGGTGGGATTTGCTGGCATTTGTGGGGGAAAGCCTTCCCCCTGGCCGGCACTTCGTTGCCGGCGCACCCCCTTCTGCGGGGAGACCCCGCAACGCCCCCCGAGAGTGAGAGGCAGGCCGGGTTTGCCGTGACGGGCTGGGATCGGGAGAGAGGCTCCCGAGGCCCGTCGCGGAGTAATCCCGATGGCCAGACATGACCGCAGCACTCGCACCGGCTCGGACCGGACGAGCCTTTACGACGACATCACCGACAAGATCATCGCCGAGCTGGAGGCAGGCCGCGTGCCCTGGGTGCAGCCCTGGGGCACGCCCGACGCCGGCGCGCTCCTCGGCCTGCCGAAGAATGCCGCCACCGGCCGCCGCTATTCCGGCATCAACATCCTCCTGCTCTGGGGCGCCGTGGTCGAGCGCGGCTTCCCCGGCCAGGGTTGGCTCACCTTCCGCCAGGCGCTCTCGCTCGGCGGCAATGTCCGCAAGGGCGAGCGCGGCACCACGGTCGTCTACGCCGACCGCTTCATTCCCGACGACGAGAAGAAGCGCGCGCAGGAGACCGGCGAGGAAGCCCACGCGATCCCGTTCCTGAAGCGCTTCACCGTGTTCAACACGGCGCAATGCGAGAACCTCCCCGAAGACGTCACCGTCGCCGCGCCGCCTCCGCCGCCCGGCCAGATCGAGCCCACCGTCGGGGCGCTCATCAAGGCCACCGGCATCGACTTCCGCATCGGCGGCAGCAGGGCGTTCTATGTTCCGGCCCTCGACTATGTGGTGGTGCCGCCGCCGGCCGCCTTCTTCGAGCCGATCAACTGGCACCGCACGGCCCTGCACGAGCTGTCGCACGCCAGCGGCCATCACTCGCGTCTCGCCCGCGATCTCGGCGGCTCCTTCGGCTCGAAGAAGTATTTCATCGAGGAATGCGTGGCCGAGCTTTCGAGCGCGTTTTGCTGCGCGGCGCTCGGTATCACGCCCACGGTGCGGCACGCCGACTATATCGGCGCGTGGATCGACACGATGCGCGAAGACAACCGCGCGATCTTCCGCGCCGCGTCGCAGGCCAGCAAGGCGGCCGACTGGCTGCTCTCCTTCCTCCCGGCCGATCAGCAGCCCGACGCCGATGCCGTCTCCTCGATCGACAGGAGGGCGGCATGATGACCTACGCGCAATTGCGCACGGCGCTCGCCCGCATGGAGGAGAGCTTGGCGCAGACCCGGCACAACCTCGCCCTTGTCGAGCGCCGGCTTTGCGACGGCGCGGAGGCCGAGACCATCAGGCGGCGTCCGAAGTCGCGCTGGTATCACCGCAGCATGAGCCGCTGGACCGGCGCGGACGAAGCCGAATACCGGCGCATCCTCGACCGCATGACCGAAGCCGCGCAGGCCGAGCTTGAGCGGCTTCGGCGCAAGGCCGAGCGGCAGAACGGCGCCATCGAGGCGCTGCGCTGCAAATACCGCTTCAACGACGAGCGGCGCCGGCAGTTCGCGTTGTGACCGTCCGGGCCGATGGCTGCGCTGGCGTGTGCCGGCGCAGCCGAGAGGAAGAGAGGGGCCGGGGTTTCCGTGACGGGTTGGAGCGGGGAGAGAGGCTCTCCGCGCCCGTCGTGGAGAAAGCACGATGGCAAGAGCTGCCAGGAAGAAGTCCGCCGCCCCGATGATCGTCTTCTCGCAGGCGCGCGATATTCCGTTCAACCGGATCAGGCTTTCGGACAGCAATGTCCGCGAGGTCGACGTCGAAGCCGGCCTGGACGAACTCACCTTCGACATCGAGCGGCGCGAGGATCTCGTGCAGGGCCTCAATGTCCGCGCCATCCTCGATGCGGACGGCAACGAGACCGGCGATTTCGAGACGCCGGCGGGCGGCCGCCGCTACAGGTCGATCGCCCGGCTCGTCAAGGCGGGGCGTTTCCCCGAGGACGGGCTGATCCCCTGCATCGTCAAGAAGGCCGATCCCAGGACGTCGGCCGTGGACGACTCGCTGGCCGAGAACACGTTTCGGCTTGCGCTGCACCCGCTCGATCAGTTCCGTGCCTTCAAGCGCATGGTCGATGGCGGCATGTCCAATGCGGAGGTCGCCACCGCCTACTTCACCACGGAGCGCTATGTCGAGCAGCGCCTTGCGCTGGCCGAGGTCTCGCCGAAGCTGCTTGAGGTCTATGCCGGGAACGGCATGACGCTCGCGCTGCTGGAGACCTTCACCGCCAATCCCGATCACGCCCGTCAGGAGCAGGTCTGGGATGCGGTCCGGCAGTCGCACTACCGCGAGCCCTGGCATGTCCGCAAGATGCTGACCGAGACCAGCGTTCCGGCCTCCGACAAGCGCGCCCTGTTCGTGGGAATCGACGCTTATGTCGCGGCGGGCGGCCCGGTGCTGCCGCGCTATCTGTTCGACGAGGAGGATAGCGGCTGGCTCGACGACGTGCCTTTGCTCGACAGGCTGGTGGCCGAAAAGCTCAGGACCGTCGCCGATGAGGTGGCCGCCGAGGGCTGGAAGTGGATCACCGTCAGCCTCGACCTTCCCCTCGGCCACGAACGGGGCCTTCGCCCGCTCGCCGGCACCTTGCCCGAACTCACGCGCAAGGAGCGCAAGCAGCGCGAGGCGCTGCGCGACGAGTACGACGCGCTGATGGCCGAGCATGACGGCTGCGACGAGCTGCCCGACGAGACGCACCAGCGGCTCACGGAGATCGAGGCGGCGCTGGACGCCTTCGAGAGCCGCCCGGCCGTCTACGACCGGGCCGAGATCGCCATCGCCGGCGTCTTCATCTCGGTCGATTCCGATGGCGATCTCGTCGTCGATCGCGGCTTTGTGCGGCCCGAGGACGAGCCGGCCGCCACGGTCGGCGCCGATGCGCCGGAGGCCGAAGGTGCCGAGGCGGACAGCAACGGCGCGGAGGAGCCGCGCGTCATGCGGACCGTCATCACCATCGGCGGCGAGCCGTCCGAGCCGGAGGAGGACGAGGAAGACGTCATCCGCCCGCTGTCGGAAAAGCTGGTGGCCGAGCTGACCGCGCATCGCACGCTCGCCCTGCGCGACGCGCTGGGCGCCAGCCCGCATGTCGCGCTCACGGCGCTGCTGCACAAGCTGGTGCGCGACACGTTCGGGCGCTCCACCACCGGCGCGGCGGTCGGGGCCTCCGTCCGCGAGGTCTATTTCCGCGAGCAGGGACCGGACCTCAAGGACAGCCCCTATGCGAAGTCCGTCAAGGACCGGCACGACGGCTGGAAGTCGGACCTTCCGTCCGACGACGACGCGCTCTGGGACTGGCTCGCCGCGCTCGACGAGGCCAGCCGCCTGGCGCTGCTCGCCCATTGCGTCAGCTTCGGCGTCAACGCGCTCTACGAGCGGCCGAACCCGATCAGCGCAAGCGGCATCTCGCAGCACGGCCTCGACCTTCGCATGGCTGAGGCCGACCGGCTTGCCCGCACCACCGGCCTCGATATGATCGAGGCAGGGTTCCGGCCCACGGTCGAAAACTATCTCGGCCGCGTTCCGAAGACCCGCATCCTCGAAGCCGTCCGCGAGGGCGCCGGCGACCGTGCCGCCGACCTGATCGCCCATCTAAAGAAGGACGACATGGCGGAGGAAGCCGAGCGGCTGCTGGCCGACACCGGCTGGCTGCCCGAGCCGCTGCGCCCGCTCGACGCCGAGCCGGAGCTTGACGCCGGCACGGAGGGCGACGGCGGGGCGCTGCCCGCCTTCCTCGCCGATGACGAGGACGAGGTGGCGGCCGGTGCCGCGGGAGGCGATCCCGAGCACCTGGTCGCCGCCGAATAGTCGCGGGGCGGCTTCGGCCGCTCCGTTCCTTCCTTCACTCCCGGCCCGGCCATGCGCCGGGCCATTTTCGTTTTCAGGAGATCACGATGGCGATTCCCGACCATGCCCGCGCCAACTTCAACACGCTGCTGAGAGCCGCCTGCCACGGCAACCTCGCTTTGATGGAATGCCAGGACGCCGCGACCGGCGACATGCGCTACGTCATCTGCGCGGTCGGCCGCGACGGCGGCGATTACGTCTTCACGCCGTTCGGCCATCTGGCCGATGGCGATCCCTACGATGCCTACCTTCCGCCGGACCCGGACGATCCATCCGGCTTCCTGCCGCGCGATGACGGAGGCCGGTGATGTTGCAGTCGCACTATCCCGATCTCGGCGTCAGCCCGCTCGATACCGAGCGGGCCGTGGTCCGGGCTGCCGCCAAATATCTGCCGCCCGAAGTGCGCGCCGATCCGTGCCGGCGGCTGCTCCGCAGGATGTTCTACTGCGCCATGCTTCGACGCCATGCGGAGATCCAGCGCACATTCATGCGAACCCGCCACTGACGCGGCTCCCGAACTTTCTCCCAACCCCGCCCGGCCTCACGCCGGGCTTTTTCGTTTCAGGAGGCATCCATGCCCACCTTCACCATCGAGACCGCGCATGACGTGCCGGTCTACCGTCTTCGCAGCTACGAGGCCGATACCGTTGACAAGGCGTGCCGGCTGGCGGTGGAAGATCAGGATTGGTCGATCCGCAAGATTTCCCACGACACCCCCGGCGAAACCTTCGTCAGCGGCATCTGGGAAGGAACCGGCGCTCCCCGCTCGGCGCGCAGCCTTCCGGTTCCCTCGCAATATGGCGACACCATGCGCCGGAAGGCCCAGCATTTCGAGGTGCTGCTCGGCCTTCTCAAGATGTTCGCCGCCGCCGATCCGGCAGCGCCCGAACTCGCGCTCTGGCGGCGGCGTGCGGTGTCGGCGATCGCCAAGGCCGAAGCGATCATGGCCGCCGCCAGCGATCCCGAGGGGAGCGAGCGCGATGCCTGAGATCGTCGAAACCACCGTCTACCGCCTCGACGAACTGTCCGACGCCGCGAAGGACAAGGCCCGCGCCTGGTATCGCGAAGGCGCGTTCGACCACGACTGGCACGAGTTCACCTTCGACGATTTCGAGCGTGTCTGCGAGATTGTCGGAGTCCGGCTCCGGACCCGCACCGTCCACCTCTACGGCGGCGGCTCCCGGCAGAAGCCGTGCATCTTCTTCTCCGGCTTCTGGAGCCAGGGCGACGGCGCCTCTTTCGAGGGAAGCTACAGCCACGCCAAGGGCTCACCCCGCAAGATTCGCGACTACGCGCCGAAGGATGCCGAGCTTCACCGGATCGCCGATGCGCTCCATGCCATCCAGCGCCGCAACTTCTACCAGCTCCATGCTGGCATCAGCCATCGCGGCCGCTACTATCATGAATACTGCATGGTCATCTCGGTGGAACGCGACAGTCCTGTCTATCAGGACATGACCGCCGATGCCGAGGACGCCGTAACCGAGGCGCTGCGCGATCTCGCCCGCTGGCTCTACCGCCAGCTTGAGCGCGAGTATGAGTTCCTGTCGTCCGACGAGGTGGTCGACCAGTCGATCCGCGCCAACGAATACACCTTCACGGCATCAGGATGCCGCTTCGGCTGATCCCCGAAAAGCTGCGCAATCTTCACCTTGCTGACCCTGCCTCCCGCTCCATTGTGCTTCCCTCCGTGTTCACCGCCGGCTTCGTTGGGACGATCATGAAAGCGCTGAGGAGCGTTGATGTTTCTTCAGCAAGACAAAGAGCGCCGTGACGAGAAGAACATTTATGAAGGCGATAGCAAGAAGCGTGGCAAGCGCTCCATCTGCGCCATATACGTCGATCAACAGCGCGCCGAACGATGGCGATGCGGCCTGCATGATCAAACTCGGCATGGCGATGCGACCCATGATCTGGGCGTAGCGGTCCTCTCCGAACACGGCGAGCGGCAGCGTGCCCCGAGCGATCGACTCGATGCCGATGCCGGCGCCATAGAAAATCAGCGCCGCAGCGATAATCGGAAAGCCGCCCCACAGAAGCCCGACGCCGGTTGCCACGAACACGGCCGAAGCGAACTTCGTCCAGATCGGATGATAGAAGCGGCTGATCAGCATCTCGATTGCCCGCGCGCCGACCTGCGACGGACCGACGAGCGCGCCCAATGCCACCGCGGCGGCGAGAGCGATCTCACGGGCCTGGAGGATCGTCAGTAGATGCACCGATAGCATGGCGGAGATCATCGAGCTGATCGTAATGACCAGCGCGACCAGTACGAACAGCAGCTTCGAGGTTGTCGGCCTCGGCTTGGTGGCACCCTCGACCTCCCGATGCGGTGAAGGCTCTGTGGCGCGAAGGTCTCGCTTCGGCTCGGTCGGCAGGGCGAAAATATAGAGCGGCAGCAACACGGTGATGTGGATGACCGCATAGATCAGGCAGGCATTGCGCCAGCCGAATTCGGAGACGAGCAGCGCCGAGAGCGGCCAGCAGACGGTGCTGGCGAAGCCGCCGAACAGGGTTAGCGACGCGATCGCCGTGCGGGCGCGCTGTCCGTAGAGTCTGCCGAGCGTGGCGAAGGCCGCATCATAGAGGCCAGCTCCCATGCCAACGCCGAGAACCAGCCACGAAACGATATAGAGCGGCAGGTTGGGTGACAGAGCCAGGCCGGCGAGCCCAAGCGCCAGAAACACGGCGCTGGTGGCGAGCACGAGCCGACCGCCAAGCCGATGAATGCTGTCTCCGACGCGCGGGGAAACGATGCCCGCGACCAGCAGGCCGAGCGACAGGCCGCCGACGACCCATGCCAGCGGCCAGCCCGTGTCGGTCGCGATCGGCTGGGCGAGGACCGCGAGCAGATAGTAGGACGATCCCCAGGCGAGGATCTGCGTGACCCCAAGAACGGGGATCACGACAAGCAGGCTTGGCGGCCGGTAGGTCGATGGTGGCGCGTCCTCGGCGGACACGCTCACGCAGCGACTCCGCAGCCGCATCCCGTCTTGCCTTCGTCCTTGGCTACGGCGTCGGCAACACAGCAGGCGCCGACCTGGGCGGGCGCAGGACCGCCGCAGCATCCGGCGGACGCATTGCCTTGGACCTCGACCGTCGTGACGCACACGCCCGTCTCCGGAAGCACAAGCTGCACATTGTCTGCCGCAGCGATGTCACCGGCGAGCGCCGCTGCAACCGACCTGACCTGCTCATAGCCGGTCAGCAGCAGGAAGGTGGGCGCGCGGCCATAGCTCTTGATGCCGACCGTGTAGAAGCCAGGCTCAAGATGAGCGAGTTGGCGATGACCGTGCGGCGGCACCGACCCGCAATAGTGCTCGTTTGGATCGATCAGTGGCCCAAGCGCCCTGGTGCTTTCGAGCCACGGATCGAGATCGAGGCGCAACTCGCGCGTCAGCGACAGGTCCGGCCGCTGGCCGGTCGCTGCGACGATCCGATCGACAGGGCCGATCGTGCGCGGACCTTCGGCCGTTTCCCCATCGACCATGAGCCGTCCATCTTCCTCCCGGATAGCGAGGATCGAAAAGCCGGCAACAAGAGGCACGCGGCCGCTCTCGACCAGATCGCGGGTGTCCGCGCCGAGTTCGCCACGCGCCGGCAATTGGTCGGTGTCGCCGCCGCCATAGATGCGAACGAGATTGGTGCTTCGCGTCGCCCAGATCGCCTTAGTCTCCGTCGTGGTCTCCGCGAGGCGGACGAGATCGAGCAGCACGTTGGCGGCCGAGTGCCCGGCACCGACGACCAATGTGGTTCGCCCGGCATAGCTGCCACGATGCCGACCGAGCACATCGGGGATGCCGTAGGCGATGCGATCGGTGGCCTCGGCCTCGCCATCGGCAGGCAGGCCGCTGGCGCCGAGCGGGTTCGCGGTCGCCCAGGTGCCGGAGGCGTCGATCACAGCCCGCACGAGATCGCGGCGTGCGCCTGCGGCCGTCGTCACCGCCAGCACGAACGGCCGTTCCTCGCGGCCTTGGCTGACGACCTTGTCGATGCCCAGCCGCGAGATCGCCGTGATGCGGGCGCCCGTCTCGATGACGGACGCCAGCTCGGGTGTTGCGGCGAGCGGTTCGAGGTAGTCGCGAACGAGGTCGCCACCTGTCGGGAACACGTCGGCGGGTGGCATCTTCCAGCTCTGGCGTTCGAGCAGAACGACCGAGGCTGCGTCCACACAATAGCGCCACGGCGTGAATACGCGGACATGGCTCCAGCCGCCGATGTTGGTCCCGACCGTCGATCCGGCCTCATAGAGCTTCACCGCCACGCCGCGTTCGACGAGATGTGCGGCCGCCGCGAGGCCGACAGGACCGCCGCCGATGATGGCGACAGGCAGGGATTCGAGAGCTTGGTTCTGCATTTTCGGTCCTTCCGGGATCATCGAAATAGATGGCAAAAAGAGAGGCCATCACGCGGCGGCCTCTTCTTCCTCCTGGCTTGTGGAGCACGCCGCATCCGCGCAGCATTCGTCCACGAGGAAGCCGACAAGGCTGTCCATCGCGGGATAGTTGGCACGGCAGATCAGTGTCGTGGCTTGGCGCTCCTGCGACACCAACCCCGTCACGATCAGCTTTTGCAGATGGTGGGAGAGCGTCGAGGCAGGAATGCCAAGCTTCTCTTGCAGGCGACCGACCGGCAACCCGGCATTGCCAGCGCGCACGAGGGAGCGATAGACCTGAAGCCTGGTCGCATTGCCAAGCGCTTCGAGTTGCTTTGCTGCTTGTTCGAGATTCATGGAAATAAGCCTACACGGCTCGGCGCTGCTGTCCAGCGCAAAGTTCGACGATCATGGAAATAGTGATCTGCCGGTTTGCAGCATCATTCTCGCCTCGGAGGCGCGTTCACCACCTCGCCATCCTCTTTCGCGAACGTCCCGATGCTCGGGTTCGGCAGGATCTCAAGCACGGTTTCGGAGGGACGGCAGAGCCTCGCGCCGAGCGGCGTGACCACGATCGGGCGGTTGATCAGGATGGGATGCGCGAGCATGAAGTCGATCAGTTCGTCGTCCGACCACTTCGGGTCGCCAAGGCCAAGCTCGGCATAGGGCGTGCCTTTCTCGCGCAGCAACTCGCGCGGCGTGATCCCCATCGCGGCGAGCAGGCCCAGGAGCCTTTCCCTTGATGGCGGGTTCTTCAGATACTCGGTCACCTCCGGCTCCTCGCCGGACTGACGGATCATGGCGAGCGTGTTGCGGGACGTGCCGCAGGCGGGATTGTGATAGATGGTGATCGTCATTCTGCTGCTTCCGGTTCCAGGCTGGTCGTGCTGACAGGCTTCAGTTCGGCGGTGAGCCATCCCGCCACGGCCACCGCGAGGATCGCGCCGGCGACCTGAGAGGCGATGAATGCCGGCACGTCGATCAGGCGGATGCCCGCGAAGGTGTCGGTGAAGGCGCGGGCGATCGCCACGGCCGGATTGGCGAAGGACGTCGAGGCCGTGAACCAGTAGGCTGCGGTAATATAAAGCCCGACCAGCCACGGAACGGCGTCCGGCCGGAAGCGCAAGCCCGCAAGGATGGCAAGGACGAGACCGAAGGCCGCCACCGCCTCTGAGATCCATTGCCCCGATCCCGACCTGATGGTCTGCGAGATTTGCAGGAGCGGCAGCTCGAACATGGCGTGCGCGAGCAACGTCCCGACGATACCGCCTACGACCTGCACGAAGACATAGGCAAGGGCCGCGTTCGCGCCGATCTCGCGACGCAGCGCGAAAGCCAGCGTCACCGCCGGGTTGAAGTGGGCGCCGGAGATGGGACCGAGGACCGTGATCAGCACGACGAGGATTGCGCCGGTGGGCAGCGTGTTGGTGAGCAGGGCCAGGGCAACATCGTCCGTCAGCCGGTCGGCCATGATCCCGGAGCCGACGACAGTTGCGACGAGGATTCCTGTGCCGAGGGCTTCGGCAGCGAGGCGGCGCGGCAGGTCGAACATCTCGCCGGTCAGCCGGCTTCGGGCAGGCGGCGCCCGATCTCGTCGAGCCGCCTTTGCAGGGCCAGGCTGTCGAGCGACTTCATCGGCAGGTTGACGAAGATCGAGATGCGGTTCGACAGCATCCGGTAAGTGTCGGCGAAGGCAAAGTGCTTCTCCGCGTCGGTTCCTTCGACCGCGGCCGGGTCCGGAACACCCCAATGCGCGGTCATTGGCTGTCCAGGCCAGACGGGGCAAGCCTCGTTGGCCGCGTCGTCGCAGACGGTGAACACGAAATCCATCTTCGGCGCATCGGGCGCGGCGAACTCCTCCCAGCTCTTCGACCGGGCGAAGGAGGTATCGTGGTTGGCGGTCTTCAGGAGCTGGAGCGTGTAGGGATGCACAGCTACCTTGGGGTGCGAGCCCGCTGAGAAGGCCCGGAACCGTCCCTGTCCCTCGCGGTTCAGGATCGCCTCGGCAAGTATCGAGCGGGCCGAGTTGCCTGTGCAGAGAAACAGCACATTGAAAATGTCGTCACTCATGCCTTGCTGCCTCCCTGAGGGCTGTCTTCTTCGGCGTGCAGCAGGGCGAAAGGTCCGCGACCAGCGGCGCGCAGATCTCCGGATGACCGCCGCAGCAATCCTTCACCAGAAAGGCCGTCAGCTCGCGAACCGCATCGAGCTTCGCCCGATAGATGATCGACCGGCTTTGCCGCTCGGCATCGACCAGCCCGGCGCGGCTGAGGATCGCCAGGTGCGTGGACATGGTGTTGTGGGGAACCGCCAGATGCCGGGCGATCTCGCCTGCGGGCAGCCCGTCAGGCTCGTGCTCCATGAGGAGGCGGAACACATCGAGCCGCGTCGATTGTGCGAGTGCTGCGAAGGCGAGAATAGCTTGCTCTGATTCCATATGTCGAGACTAATCGACGTATGGAGAGGAGTCCAGCGTTTCGACCAGGTGCCGCCGGACAATTCGCACCTGCATTCTCTTCTGCACGCCGCTGGCATGCCACGGCGGCCTGTTGCGCTGGCTGGCCAATGCCGGCCGTGACAAGCGGATCGCATGGTGGTGCGGCGTCAGAGCCGCAGCCTGAGAGATAGAGGAAGGCCGGGACGGGTTCGAGCCGGTGCGGTCGAGAGAGAGCGCCGGCCGGCTCATCCCGTTCCCGCTCTCCTTGAGGCTCCCCGATGAACATGATGCCCGCTACCGTGGCCGCGAACGCGGCCGCGCCGATCCCGCTCGCCTCCGAGCCCGACACCGCCGCCGCCATCCTCGCGGCCGCGCAGCTCCTTCTCCCCCATCTGGAGCGCGGCCAGCGCATCGACGCTCCGGCATTGCGCCACGCGATGGAAACCGCCTTCGGCGGCTCCGACGCAGCGGGCGCCTGGAACTGGAAGACCGCCTACGAAGCCTGCGAGGCGGCAACGGTGCTGTTCCTGCGCCGCTTCGGCAAGGCGCTGCTCCGCAAGGGCGGCTCTCCCGCTGCGAGCCTGCCGCTGCTGGGACGCATCGCGGCGCTGATGCCGACCCATACGCGCCGCTCCGAGGAGGCGCAGTCCTTCCAGCAGTTCTCGACGCCGATCCCGCTCGGCCTGGTCGCGGCCACCGCCGCCGCGATCACGCCGGCCGACCGCGTGCTGGAGCCTTCGGCCGGCACCGGCCTGCTCGCCATCCTGGCCGAGATCGCCGGGGGCACGCTCGTCCTCAACGAGCTGGCCGAGACCCGCGCCTCGCTGCTTTCCTCCCTCTTTCCGGCCCTGTCCGTCACGCGCTTCGACGCGGCCCAGATCGACGACCACCTCGACCTGGCCGTCACGCCGACCGTGGTGCTGATGAACCCGCCATTCTCGGTCATGGCGCATGTCGAGACGCGGATGGCCGACGCGGCATTCCGTCATGTCGCCTCGGCGCTGGCGCGGCTCGCTCCCGGCGGCCGCCTCGTCACCGTCACCGGCGCGAACTTTGCGCCCGACGCGCCCGAATGGGCTGCCGCCTATGCCCGTCTGCAGGAGCGTGGCCGCGTCGTGTTCACAGCCGCCATCGACGGGGCCGTCTATGCCAAGCACGGCACGACGTTCCCGACGCGGCTGACCGTCATCGACAAGCAGCCGGCCGACGATCCGGCCGCATTTCCGGCTTCGCCCGGCATCGCGCCCGACGCGGAGGCGCTGATGGGCTGGGTTGCCGAGCATGTGCCGGCCCGCCTGCCGGTCGATCCCGCCGTCGCGGTTCCGGTCGCCGCCACGCCCGCGCCCCGCACCGTGCGCGGCTATCTCGCCCGCGCCGCGAAGGCCGCGCCGAGGAAGCCCCTGGCCGAGCCGGAGGGCGTCGACCTCAGCTACGAGATCATCGACCGCCAGGATGCCGGAACCGGCAACATCACCGATTCCATCTATGAGGAATACGCGCTCCAGTCGATCCGCATCCCCGGCGCGCAGCCTCATCCGACGAAGCTGGTGCAGTCGGCGGCGATGGCGTCCGTCGCGCCGCCGAAGCCGAGCTATCGGCCGCGCCTGCCGGGCAATATCCACGACCTCCTCTCGGACGCGCAGCTCGAAACGCTGATCTATGCCGGCGAGGCGCACTCCGACTATCTCGCCGGATCGTGGACGGTCGATGAGACCTTCGACGTCGTAAAGGCCGCCCCGGACGACGCGACCGGCGCGGTCCGCTTCCGGCGCGGCTTCATGATCGGCGACGGCACCGGCGTCGGCAAGGGCCGCGAATCCGCGAGCATCATCCTCGACAACTGGATGAGAGGCCGCCGCAAGGCGCTCTGGATCTCGAAGTCGGACAAGCTGCTGGAAGACGCGCAGCGCGATTGGTCGGCGCTCGGCATGGAGCGCCTGCTGATTACGCCGCAGTCGCGCTTCCCGCAGGGCAAGCCGATCACGCTGCCCGAAGGTATCCTCTTCACGACCTACGCCACCTTGAGGACCGAGGAGCGCGGCGAGAAGGCGTCGCGCGTCCAGCAGATCGTGGACTGGCTCGGCGCCGACTGGGATGGCGTCGTCATCTTCGACGAATGCCATGCGCTTCAGAACGCGGTCGGCGGCAAGGGCGAGCGCGGCGACGCCGCCCCGTCGCAGCAGGGCCGCGCCGGGCTTCGCCTCCAGCATGCGCTTCCCGATGCCCGCGTCGTCTATGTGTCGGCCACCGGCGCCACCACCGTTCACAACTTGGCCTACGCACAAAGGATCGGCCTCTGGGGCGGCGAGGACTTCCCGTTCTCTACGCGGGCCGAGTTCGTCGAGGCGATCGAGGCCGGTGGCGTCGCGGCGATGGAGGTTCTCGCCCGCGATCTGCGCGCGCTCGGCCTCTACACCGCGCGCTCGCTCTCCTTCGACGGCGTGGAATACGAGCTGGTCGAGCATGAGCTGACGCCCGAGCAGACCCGCATCTACGACGCCTATGCGGGCGCCTTCGCCATCATCCACAACAACCTCGACGCCGCCATGCAGGCCGCCAACATCACCGGCGGCGGCGAAGGCGGTTCCGGCACGCTGAACAAGCAGGCGAAGTCCGCCGCGCGCTCCGCCTTCGAGAGCGCCAAGCAGCGCTTCTTCGGCCATCTGCTCACCAGCATGAAGACGCCCACCCTGATCCGCTCGATCGAGCACGATCTGGAGGCGGGCCATGCCGCCGTCGTGCAGATCGTCTCGACCGGCGAGGCGCTGATGGAGCGCAGGCTGGCCGAGCTACCCACGGAGGAATGGAACGACGTCCGCGTCGACATCACGCCGAGGGAATACGTCCTCGACTACCTTCGCCACTCCTTCCCGGTGCAGCTCTACGAGCCGTTCACCGACTCGGAGGGGAGGCTGTCGTCGCGGCCGGTCACGCGCGACGGCCAGCCCGTCGAAAGCCGCGAGGCCGTCGCCCGCCGCGATGCCCTGATCGAGAAGCTCGCCAGCCTTCCCCCCGTCCCCGGCGCGCTCGACCAGATCGTCCAGCGCTTCGGCACCGACATGGTAGCCGAAGTCACCGGCCGCTCGCGGCGCATCGTCCGCAGGACCGGCAACGGCGGGCATGATCGCCTTGTCGTCGAGACACGCGCCGGCTCGGCCAACCTTGCCGAGACCTCCGCCTTCATGGACGACCAGAAGCGCGTGCTGGTGTTCAGCGACGCGGGCGGCACCGGCAGATCGTATCACGCCGAGCTGTCGGCGAAGAACACGCGCCTGCGTGTTCACTACCTGCTCGAACCCGGCTGGAAGGCCGACGCCGCCATCCAGGGTCTCGGCCGCACGCACCGGACCAACCAGGCGCAGCCGCCGCTGTTCCGGCCGATCGCCACCAACGTCAAGGCTGAGAAGCGGTTTCTCTCGACCATCGCGCGCCGCCTCGACACGCTGGGCGCGATCACGCGCGGCCAGAGGCAGACGGGCGGTCAGGGCCTGTTCCGTCCGGAGGACAATCTGGAATCGCACTATGCCCGCGATGCGCTGCGCCAGCTCTACATGCTGATCGTGCGCGGCAAGGTCGAAGGCTGCACCCTGGAGCGGTTCGAGGCATCGACCGGGCTGAAGCTGATGGACTCGACCGGCATCAAGGACGAGCTGCCGGGCATCTCGACCTTCCTCAACCGCCTCCTGGCGCTTACCATCGACATGCAGGGCATCATCTTCACCGCCTTCGAGGGATTGCTGAATGCCCGGATCGAAGGCGCCATAGCATCCGGCAGCTACGATGCCGGCCTGGAGACGCTGAACGCGGAGAGCTTCGTCGTCACCGGCCGGGAGACCATATACACGCACCCCGGCACCGGCGCGGAGACCCGGCTGCTCACCGTCTCCGAGCGCAGGCGCAACCGGCCGGTCACGCTCGATGCCGCGCTCGACCATCTCCTTGACCCGCGCGCGAAGCTGCTGGTCAACGAGCGCTCCGGCCGCGCCGCGGTGCAGGTCCATGCCCCGTCCGTGATGACCGACGATGGCGATGTCCAGTATCGCGTCCGTCTCATCCGGCCGATGGAGGCACACACCATCCCGTTCGGTGCGATGGTCGGAAGCCATTGGGTCGAAGCGGGCCGCGACGCCTTCGCATCGGTCTGGAATGCCGAGGTGGCCGAGGTGCCGGAGTTCTCGGACTCCACCATCCACATCGTCACCGGCCTGCTGCTGCCGATCTGGCGACGCCTGCCCAACGAGTCCTCGCGCGTTTACCGGCTTCAAACCGATGACGGCGAGCGCATCATCGGCCGCAGGGTTTCGCCTGCATGGGCGGCGAACGCCGTGACGACCGGATCGGTCTCGCTCTCGGCCGAGGACGCTTTCGCGGCGCTCATGGAGGGAAGGACCATCATCGACCTCGACGATGGGCTCCAGCTTCGCCGCGTCCGCGTCATGGGCGCCTACCGCATCGAGCTGTCCGGCTTCACCGACACGATGCGAGAACGCTTGTCCGCCTATGGCTTGTTCCACGAGATCATCTCGTGGAAACTGCGCATGTTCGTTCCCACGGACGCGAGCGGGGTCGCGGTGCTGGCGAGGCTGCTCGACCGATGGTCGGTCGAGCGCATCAGCGAACGGGAGGCTGCGTGATGCCCCGTCTCGATGCTTCGGAGCTTGCCCGCCGTCTCGGTCTCCATGCCGAGGCGGCCTGCCGCCACTACCTCTCCAACGGACGGCGCGAGGGCAATTACTGGCTGGTCGGGGACGCACGCAATCTGCCCGGCCGATCCATGTATGTCCGGCTGCGCAGCTCGGCCAAGGGACCAGCCGGCCACTGGACCGATGCCGCCACCGGCGAGCATGGCGACATGCTCGATATTGTCCGCGAAAGCCTCGGCCTCGTCGACTTCAAGGATATTGCCGACGAAGCCCGGCGCTTCCTCAACGAGCCCCGTCCGGAGCCCGGCACCGGCACGCTCGCCGGCGGGCCGGGCCGCCGCGCGGCAGGCTCGCCCGAAGCGGCACGGCGTCTCGTCGGCATGTCGCGGCCGATCCGTGGCACGCTCGCGCAGACCTATCTGCGCGGGCGGGGCATCACGGACCTGTCCGGCATCACCAGCCTGTGGTTCCATCCGCGCTGCTATTACCGTCCCGACGAGCGCAGCCCCCGAAAGACCTTGCCGGCGTTGATCGCCGCCGTCACCGACCTCGACGGCCGGCTGACCGGGGCACACCGCACCTGGCTCAAAGCGGACGGTTCGGGCAAGGCTGACGTCGACACGCCGAGACGGGCGATGGGCGACCTGCTCGGACACGGCATCCGCTTCGGCATGGCGGATGACGTGCTTGCGGCCGGCGAAGGCATCGAGACGGTGCTGTCTCCCCGCATGGTTCTGCCCGGCATGCCGATGATCGCCGCGACCTCGGCCGCCCATCTCGCGGCCATCCTGTTCCCGGCGACGCTGCGGCGGCTCTATGTCCTGCGCGACCGCGATCACGCCGGCGACGGCGCGCGGGATCGCCTGGTCGAGCGGGCGGCGAGCGCCGGCATCGAGGCGGTGGTTCTGTCGCCGCGTCTCGAGGACTTCAACGAGGATCTGCGCCTTCACGGCTCCGAAGCCCTGCGGGCGCTGATCCGGCCCCAGCTCGTCCATGAGGACGCCACCCGCTTCATGGCGGTGGCGGCGTAGCGGATCGGTGATGGAGGGGGCGGCGGCACCGTCGTCCCCGGTTCGCTTCCGCGCGGGCTCCACCGATCGTCGGCGGGGACCGCAACCCGGCCTTCCGAGAGGGCGATCGAGCCCACAAACGGCCCGGACAGGCAATGGCGGCGGCCGACGATTTTCCGCCAGCGGGCAAGCCCGCCTTTGCATCGCGAAACAAAATCGCCTGCCTTGGCCATCAAGGCCCTCGCGAGCGAGGACTGCCAGTCCGGCCCGTCCGTGGGCTTCCGACGCCATGAAGGCCGCGAGGGTCGCGGTCGGACCGACGAAGGAGACCACGCAGATGAGAAGCGAACAGGACGACGGTTTCGAGCCGCAGCACGCCTCATCCCCCACCGACCGCCTGCTCACCGAACTTCAGCTCTATGGCTGGCGTCCCTTCGAGGACGAGCCCGATCCGAGGCCGCTGCCCGAGGGCAACATGGTGGCCGGAGCCGTCGCAGACATCTTCGACGCCCTCATCGCTACCCTTGGCGACACAAGGCTCGAACCCGATCTCGACAACCTGCTCTGGTCGACCGTCAATCTCTTCCACCGCACCGTCCAGCGGATCGAGCGGGCGCTGGACGACAACGAGCAGGCGCAGCGCCGCCTTCAGCGGGAACAGGACGGCACCGAGATCAAGGCCGTCGAGCTGGAGCGCCTCACGGCCGAGGGGCAGACCATGATCGAGCGGCGCGACGCCTTCGAGCTGATGCGCGACCAGGCCGCCGAGCACTACGAGCGCCACACCGGATCAGGCTGGCGGCCGCGTTCCGGCTCGATGGTCAACCATCGCAACCTGACCTCGGCGCTGGTCGACAGCCGCGACTTCCTCGCCGCACGCCGCAGGGCGGACGCGGAGGTGCTGGTCCCGGCCGGGCCGAGGATCGCGGTTTCCGGCGCCAGCACCTTCAACGAACACGATCTCATCTGGAGCGTGCTCGACAAGGTTCACGCCAAGTATCCGCAGATGGTCCTCCTGCATGGCGGCGCCAGGACCGGCACCGACCTGATCGCCGACAGATGGGCCGCGAACCGCAAGGTGCCGACCGTTCCGTTCCCGCCCGACTTCGCGAAGTATCCGGCGAAGCAGGCGCCCTTCAAGCGCAACGACGCGGTGCTCGAAACGCTTCCCATCGGCGTCATCGTCTTTCCCGGCGGCGGCATCCAGGGCAACCTTGCCGACAAGGCACGGAAGCTTGGCATCAACGTCTACGATTTCCGCGATCGAGGTGGCGCTTAGGCGCCGCCGCTCAGGCGGTCTCGGCCGCCTGAGCTTGACGATCGCCAGCAAAAGGGGTCAAATCCGTGCATCCTCGTAGCACCGGCACAGTAGCAAAGTCGCAGGCGGAGCGTATCGTCAGACAGCCTGTCGTGATCCTTGAACCGATCATCCGGAGGCTTCCATGACCCTCATCTTGCTCGCCGTCTCGCTGTCGATCGCGCTCTGCGTGATCGCCTTCAACTTCGCGATCTACGCGCTGCCCTTCATGGTCGGTCTTGCCGCCTTCCGCTATGTCCATGCGACCGAAGCGAGCGTCGCCATGTCCCTCATTGCCGCGCTCGGCGCGGCCGGGCTTTCCGTCGTGGTCGCCGCCGCCGTCCTCGCATTCGTGCGGGCACCCCTCCTGCGTCTTCCCCTCCTCGTGCTGTTCGCCGCGCCCGCCGCCCTTGCAGGCTATGCCGTGGTGCATGGCGTCGCGCACAACGTCATCGAGTCGACGGTCGCGCTCAATCTCCTTTGCGGCACCGGCGGCCTGTTCGTCGGCATCGCCGCGCTGATGAACATCAACGCCCACGCCGCTGCCTTCACGCCGCGCTGACTCACGCCTCACACGCGCGGCTCCCCGATAGCCGACAGCTTCCGGCCCGACCGCCAAGGACTTGGTGGCAGATCGTCAGCGTGTCCTCACGGACACGCGCCGATCCACTTCTCCGATCGGCCATCGGATTCGTCCAAAAACCGGATTCCACTTTTTGGTCCGATGGTCCGGGCTTCGTGAAAAGGGGCATGGCCCCTCTCACGCTCTCCCCATGAAGGAAGGGCCGTGCCCCTCCTTCAATCATCCTCCCCTGGAAAGGGGTGTCACACCCCCTTCCAGACCAACCCCATTCCAATGCGGCCACGGCGTCTGGTCGACGCCGTGCTTGCTCCTCTCTCTCTGACTTCCCATTTTACGCCAGCCCATCCGGCGTCAAGGACAGCGCGGCACCTCCAATTTTCAGCCCCGAACCGTAGGCCCGGATCAGAAAATCGGTTCCTCCGCTTGCCGCACGGCGGCCGCTTGCGCGGTCCCTGACCCCTCTGGGCTACAGCGTGGACACCTTTCGTCAGAAACGAAAGGAGACTTCGATGACACATCGCAAGGTCAAGTCCATCGACGGCGGCAGCGCGCAATATTGGCGAGACCGGACGGAGGGCTTCCGGCTCATCCGCGAGGCCGAGGAAGCCGTCGAGAACCTGAAGCACGAGCCGATGTATATCGCCGGCAAGTGGGACGACGAGTATGGCGACTACGAGCCGGTCGAGAATCTGGCGCCTTTCGATAGAGTGGACGAGGCAATCGCGGCGATCGAAGCCAACGAGACGGCCGTGAGCATTCTCGTCGCGCAGCGCCGCGAATGGATCGGCAACAACCGGGTCAGCGCAGTCAGCCGCGCATTGCACGAAGACGAGGACCCGGAAGGCGACTACGAACTCCTGCACGGCCCGGACTGGTAGCAGTCCGCAGGCGACAGGCGGCTTCGGCCGCCTGTCGCCTTTGCCTTGTGCTAGGAGCGAATCCGGCCGGATCGACCGGCCTCCATCGCTCATGAAAGGGGGGCAAGCCGCCCCTCTCACGCTCTCCCCATGAAGGAAGGGCTGAAGCCCCTCCTTCAAACATCCTCCCCTGGGAAGGAGGGACGGTTCCCTCCACCTCCTTCCCAAACCCATCCTCCTCTCCCTGACATTCGGCCGGGTCGCGAATGATGCGATCGGCATGCCGATACGAGGTCAAGTCCTGCCGGCCTGCGTCCCGACCTTCTGCGACCAGGCCAGAAGATCGAGAAAGATCGGCTTCAGCGCATATGCGTTTTCAGTCAGCGCATATTCGACGCGCGGCGGGATCTCGGCATAGGCGGTGCGACTGACAAGCTGGTCTGCTTCGAGCGCCCGCAGTTGCGCCGTGAGCATGTGTTGCGTGATGCCCGGCAGGGCGCGACGCAACTCCCCGAACCGCATAGGGCCGGCGAGCAGCACCCACAGAATGTCGATCTTCCACTTGCCGATGACCTTGTTCATCGCCTGTCGGAACTGGTTCAACTCGACTGGCGTCGGGGCGCACCATTCGCCATCTGCCGGGACGGTCAAAGTCTGTTTTTCCATACCAGTCTGATTTTTCATCCTACTTGAAGCAGGCCCTATTATAGCTGATTTCCATACCACCATGACGGACATCAGCAACCCCTCAAGAACAATCGTGGTGCTCGGCGCGACCGGCCAGCAAGGCGGCGGCGTAGTCCGCGCCCTGGCCGCAGATGGCCGTTGGCGCATCCGCACCATCTCCCGCAACCCTGACTCGGATGCCGCGCGCAGTCTGGCCGATCGCGGCATCGAGGTCGTTGCCGGCGACATGGACGACGCTCCATCGCTGCGCAGGGTTTTCGAGAACGCGCATGGTGTCTTCTCCGTGCAGGGGACCGACCAGGGCGGCGAGGTCGAGACGCGGCGCGGCATAGCCGTGGCCGACGCGGCGAAGGCGGCTGGGGTTGCACATTTCATCTATTCGTCCGTCGGCGGGGCGGATCGCAGCTCCGGCGTGCCTCACTTCGAGAGCAAGTGGCGCGTCGAGGAATATGTGCGCGAGATCGGCTTGCCTGCCTCGATCGTGCGCCCGGCCTTCTTCATGGAGAATTTCGCGAAGCCTTCGCTGCGCATGACCATTATGGGGATGATACGGGCCTGGGTGCCGAAGACGAAGCCGCTCCAGATGATCGCGGTCGATGACATCGGCAAATGGGTGGCGCACGCCTTCGCCCATCCCGAAACCTTCATCGGCAAGGCCGAGGAAATCGCCGGTGACGAACTCACCCGCCCGGAGATCGTCGCCGCCTTCAAGCGGCATGGCTGGTATCCAGCGCTGCCGATCCCGCTTCCCCGGCTGGCCTTCCGGCCGCTTCCCTACGACATTCGCAAGATGATGGAATGGTTCGGGACGGATGGCTACACCGCCGACATTCCGGCGCTGCGCGCTCGGCACCCCGACCTCCTGACCTTCGACCAATGGCTGTCGGCACAGGCCAGCGCACGGCCGATCGCCTGACGGGACCGCCACCGACAATGGAAAATAGAATGATCCGCCTCACACTCGCGCTCTCGGTATCGCTCATGCTGGCAGGGTGCCACACCACCGATTTCGGCCGCTCGGTCGGCTGGCCTTCTCCTTCGACGGCCTATCCGTGACATAGGCGGTGATGGGCCGCTCCCGTGATGACGGGCCTCGACGGCACCTCCACCAGCTCTCCGCACCCCTGTCATGACGGGGTGGCGTCGGTTTCCGTCTGTCTCCGCAACGCAGCCTCCGCCTCTGGCAGGCGCTGAATATCCACGATCCGCATGGTCGCGTGCATGATGCTCTCGACGTTCTAGCTGTCGGCCCACCGTGGCATGGCAGGGTGGCGGGCCGGAGCCATGCTTCATCCCTTCAGGCGCGCACGAGCCGTCGCCGTGGCCTCCGAAACGGAGACAGCGCGATTCGCCCGGACGCCGGTGCCGGCGCTCTCCCTCGTCTGCAATCCGAGATCGGCTTGCGCTTGAGGCAGGCGCGACGATCGCGCTGTTTCCCGAGATGGCGCGGGTTCGAGGCCGCGACCGATGGCCGGGCCGGCAAGGAAGAAGGATCTGCGGGTTCTCCGTGACGCGTTCGCGGAAGGACATGCCCTCCGACTGACTGATCCCCTACGGCCGAGCGGTTTCCGCCCTCAACCCCCGCGGCTCCGGACCGTGTTGGCGCGAAGCGCCTGCCCGCCCCACTCCGGGCCTTAAGGGTTGCTGTCGGCTCCCGGCGACCGTGGCCGGGTCTCGTCGGAGGGACGGTCCCTCCGATTGAAGCAACGGAGAACTACCATGCAGAACATCGTCATTCTCGCCGGCAACATCGGTCAGGGCCCCGAGGGCCGCACCACCATCAACAACACCCGCATCGTCCACTTCACCCTGGCCACCTCGCGCCCCCGCTACGCGGAAGGAAAGGTTCTGCGGGACAAGGACGGCTACCGGGTCCAGGAGACCGAATGGCACCGCGTCACCTGCTTCAACGGCCTCGGCAAGACGGTCGAGCAGCATTGCCAGAAGGGCATGAAAGTGCTGGTCCGTGGCCGCATCCACTACACGAAGTGGACCGACCGGGAAGGCGTCGAGCGCTACAGCACGGAGATCATCGCCGAGACGGTGGACTTCCTGAGCTGGCCGAAGCGGGAGGACGACAGCCGCGGCACCAACGATCCCGACGACGAGATCCCGTTCTGAAAGGAGGTGTCGAGAGCCCGGCGGCGAAAGCCGCCGGGCCTTCCTCACGTTCGCGGCCGGCGGTCCCTGGACCGAAAATCCGCGCAAGCCCAGCACCGCATCGTCGCTGCGAGTGACGCGACTAGAAGGAAGTCGCGATCATCCGCACGGCAGCGACCAGCAACAGAGCCGCCAGCACCAGCCGCAATGCGCCCGGCTTCAAATATCTCGCTCCCAGCCACGATCCGACAAGCCCGCCGATTGCGACACAGGCCAGCCATATCGGCAACTGCGCCGGCAGCGACGGCATCGTCGCACATGCCCCGAGCAGGGCGGCCGACGAGTTCAGGAGGTTGAAGACCGCCGATATGGCGGCCGCCTTCCGCGTTTCCGTCCAGCGCATCGCAAGCACGACCGGGGCGAGGAAGATGCCGCCGCCCACGCCCGTCACCCCGGAGACCAGGCCGATCACGCCTCCCACCACGAGCGACGGCAGGAATGGGGGAACGACAGGCGCTTGCTCATCGAGCGTGGAAGCGTCCTTCACGGAACGGAGCATCAGTGCCCCGGCAATGAGCAGCAATATGCCCACCACCGGCATATAGACGGACGCGGGCAGATGCAGCGCCCCGCCCAACAGCGAGAACGGAGCGCCGAGCACAGCGAACGGGTAGACGGTCCTCCACGTCAGCATGCCGGCGCGATGGAAGCGATAGCACCCGATCGCCGAAACCAGCACGTTGAGCGCAAGCGCGGTCGGCTTGATCGTTGCGGGATCGAAGCCGGCCAGGCCCATCACGGCGACATAGCCGGTGCCGCCGGCCTGTCCCACGGCCGAATAGAAGAGCGCCACGATGGCCAGGGCTATGGCGAACAGAATGTCGATCATGTCCGCGCTGTAGCACCCGATGGCGGACGCCCGAAAGCAAACTCATCCCAACTCTGATGGCCGTCACGCGCCCGGCGATCCGGCTTCAATGCAGCAACCACACCGATGACAGCGCCTCGGCGGATGCAAACGGAACAGCCGGGCAGCTTCGGCAACGTCCGCGCGCAACGGGACAGCGCGGCTCCGACCGCGAAAGAAGCCACCCCGCTCTTGAAGGCTTACCTTGGTTCCAGGCGCGGCCTTCCACGATCAACCCCAAGGGGTCGGACTATGCACGGCATGCCGCCGCCGGAGGCTTCGCCCCGGCGGTGATCCCGGCCGCAGCCGAAACGCATCGGGCGCCTGTCGAGCGGGGATGGCCCCGCTCCAGATCAGGAGCCACAGCAATGTCCCTTCCAGACGCACAAGCCTTCGCCTTCAGCCTCGCCGCCACCCTGCTGGTCACGATCGTCATCTTCCGCGCCGGCGACGGCACGGTCGGCGCCATGCCCGCCGCCGAATATGACGGCGACGACGAAGCCATCATTCGCGAGATCGACCCGTTCGCCCCATGAGGGCGAACGGCAATCCGCAGGCGTCGAGATCTACATGCAGCGCGGACCATCAGCTTCCGCCTGTCCGGCAATTCGAGCCCCGCGCGAAGACCGCCGATCCGTATATGGCCTTCACACGAATCCCTAGTATATTGGGTAGCAGTATATTAGGTAGCCGGCGACTCCTCCCGCATGAGCTTACGGGAAAGAGTCGCAAGAAATTTGCGCCGGCTGAGACAGGAGAAATCCGTCTCTCAGGAGGAGCTTGCCCATCGTGCCCAGGTCAACCGGAACTATGTCGGCATGGTGGAGCGAGAAGAGTATTCGGTCTCGGTCGATACGCTGGAGAAACTCGCAACTGCCCTGGATGTCGATCCGATCGAGTTCCTGCGAACCGACAAATAGGCGCTGCCAGCAACCCGCTTCCCTTTCGCTGCTCTCAGATCATCAGTGCTTGACTGAAACCGGACCGCAGGTTTCCGAAGAAACCCCCATCGAAATCGCTCCGCTTGTTTCGGTTACGGCATGGCACCATTCCACGACAGGCGGATGGCTGCTGTCGCGAAACGGTTGCGCTTCTGTGCGATAACGTATTTGTGAGCAAAACGTGCGAGGAAGTAAGGACACGTCGATGAGCAAACCTCCCTTCAAGGACAGCCCACCGCTGACCGACAGGGTGAATGCCTACGACGAAGCTCACGCTGCAACCTACCTGCGCCTGCTCGACGCTGCGGAGGAAGGCGCCGACTGGCAGGAAGTGGCGGCCATCGTGTTCGGTCTCGACGTTGACGCCGATCCCGAGCGCGCAAGGCGCATGCACGACACCCATCTTGCCCGCGCTCAGTGGATGACCGAGAAGGGCTACAAGCACCTCCTCGAACCGCGCATGCAATGATCGGCGCGGGATCGCCGCATCGTTGAGGATACGGCAGCCCTGGATTGCCCGCTCAGGTCAAGATTCATATTCTGATTTTGCGACTTCCCGATCCTCCGACCGCCTCAATACTCGAATCATCCCGATGGCAACGACCGGGCGGGGAGGATTTCCACATGGAGCCGCTGCACGACTGGCGATCACCGCAGTTCGAGGAACGTCTGGCCCGTCTCGACCGGGGCGGCATTTCGTTCGAGTTTCTTCGTCGCAACCGTGAATACCGGCAGGACTATGCCGACACGCTGGAAAGGGTTGCCTCCGGCGGCGCGGACAAGGCGGACGCGATAGCGCGCCTGTCCCGTCGCTGGGGGCTGGCCTTTCCCGGCGGACCCTTCTGCATCGGCGTTGACCGCTCGACCCGTCTGGCTGCCTCGAATCTTCCCTGCCGTGCTCATTGTCATGGCTGTCCCCGAAGGCTTTGCAGCTTCTTCGCTTCCTGATTCTCGCACCTTGCCGGTGCTGGGCGAGCTGGCCGGTGACGGCCTGCACGCCGTTGCCGAAGATCAGGCCGGGGATCACAGGCTCTGGCTCCGGTATGGCGACAAGCCTTCATGCGCAGGCATCTTCCTTCCGCTCGATGAGCATTTCTGGTGGCGTCACCGAAATGCGGCCCGCCTGAAGCGGCGCCTCGACGGAAATCGGTCCGGTCCCTGGCCGCGCCAGCAACGGCTTTCCCCATTCCAGATTCGTCGGGCTGCCCTGATGCTGCGGGCATCGGACGGCGTGGAATCCGGTGCCTCCCGCCGCGTCGTCGCCGCCGTCCTGCTCAACCGGACCGTCGAGACGATGCGTGCCGTCGACTGGCAGAACGCGCCGGAGCGCCGGCGGCTCGCACGCATCCTCGCGGCCGCCCGCCGCCAGATCGAGAGCGGCTATCTCCGCTGGCTCACCCCGCAGGGACCGCGCGGCCACCGCGCACGCGATCGAGACTGACTCACCACCAGGCCGGCGCGAAGGGGGGACACTTCTCCTAAGCCCCCCCGATTTTTGTCACTCCGTTGGGCCGCTGATTTTTCGCCATCGTCGCACCTGACTCGCCGTTCTCACGGCGGCCGCGACGGAGGCCGATCATGGACAACATCACCGACAGCAATTGGCCGCGCTTCGTGCGGACCCCGGAGGCGGCACGCCTTCTCGACCTGTCGCCTCGCACGCTGGAAAAGCACCGCTGCGACGGGACCGGGCCGATCTACCACAAGCTCGGCGGCCGTGTGGTCTACGCCGTCGCCGACCTGCAAGCCTGGATCGACGCGAGCGCCCGCCAATCGACCTCCGAGCCGGCGACGCCAGGCACGCCCGCGCCGCGTGACACGGGCGCGGCCGACGCCACCCGCTGACCACCGCATGACCGCGCGCCGCACATATCAGGGCCAGCAGCTCGAACTCTTCCGGGCACGCTCCGGCGAGATCGCCGCGCGCGACTCACAAGACCTCATGTCCTGGCCGTTCTTCTCGCTCGGCAAATCGCGCCGCGTCACGCCGATCGACTTTCGCATGGGCGACGTGTCGATCCGCGTCGAGGCGACGGCCGAGCACGGCATGGCGACCATCTGGGATGCCGACGTGCTGATCTGGGCCGCGAGCCAGATCGTCGACGCGCGCGACCGTGGCCTCTCCACCTCGCGCTTCATGGCGTCCACCTCCTACGAGATCCTCACCTTCATCGGCCGCACCGATTCCGGCCTGAACTACGACAGGCTGAAGGCTGCGCTCGACCGGCTGCAATCGACCACCATCCTCACCTCGATCCGCCAGCCCTCGGAGCGTCGCCGGCACCGCTTCTCGTGGATCGCCGAGTGGAAGGAGCGGCTCGACGCGCAGGGGCGATCGCTCGGCATCGAGCTGATCCTGCCGGATTGGTTCTATGCCGGCGTTCTCGACGACGCGCTCGTGCTGACCATCGACCGCGACTATTTCGGGCTCACCGGCGGCCTCGAACGCTGGCTCTACCGGCTCGTGCGCAAGCATGGCGGCAGGCAGAGCGGCGGCTGGAGCTTCGACGTTCCGCATCTTCATCTCAAGTCCGGCAGCCTGTCGCCGCTCCGGCGCTTCCGCTTCGAGCTGCGCGCCATCGTCCAGCGCCAGCCGCTTCCCGGCTACCTCCTGGCGCTGGTCGACGATCCCGATGGTCGCCAGCGCCTGACCTTCCAGCCGATCGGTGAGCAGCCCATGCCGCGCCGCCGCAAGCGTGCGGGAGCGGCGACATGATCGCGCCCAGGACCTCGCTCCACCGCAGCCGTGGAAAGCCTGTGGACGGAACCGTACTATCGGGAACGCCGATTCCCGTCTTTTCGGGAACGCGAATCCCGTACCATCGGGAACGCGACCGGCCGGCAAGCATCGGATTCGACAGGCGGAATCCGGCCCCTCTAACTTCCCTAACTAAAGAATCCTTCGGATTCTTGCTAACGCGCCCTCCAATTTCACGAAATCAGGGACAACGGCGCCGCAGCTTGATCGGCATGCGGAGGATCGCGCCATGACGATCCTCACCGGCGATTGCCGCGACCTGATGCCGGCGCGCGGCCCGTTCGATCTGATCCTCGCCGATCCGCCCTATGGCGACACGTCGCTCGCCTGGGACCGGCAGGTCCACGGCTGGCTGCCGCTCGCGCGCGCCTCCCTGAGGCCGTCCGGCTCGCTTTGGGTGTTCGGCTCGCTGCGCTCCTTCATGACCACCGGCCGGGCCTTCTCGGATGCCGGCCTGACCTATGCGCAAGAGATCGTCTGGGAGAAGCAGAACGGCTCCTCTTTCCACGCCGACCGCTTTCGCAGGGTCCACGAGCTGGCCGTGCAGTTCCGCCGCGCCGACATGCCGTGGAACGCCATCTACAACGAGGTGCAGACGGCGCCGGACGCCACGGCGCGCACCGTGCGACGCAAGAAGCGACCGCCGCATACCGGCCGGATCGACGCCGGCCACTATGTCAGCGAGGACGGCGGCCCGCGCCTGATGCGCTCCGTGATCTTCCTGCACAACGCGCATGGACGCGCCATCCACCCCACGGAAAAGCCCGTCTTCCTCCTCGAAATCCTGATCCGCACGAGCTGCCCGCCCGGCGGCCTGGTCGGCGATTGGTTCGCGGGCTCCGGTGCTGCCGGCGAAGCCTCCCGGCTAACCGGCCGCCGCTATCTCGGCTGCGAGATCGACGCCGCGATGGCCGAGCGCGCGCGGGCGCGCATCGCATCCGTGCTGCCCTTCACGAAAGGGACACCACCATGACGACAAGCATCCGCAGCGCCGGCCTGCCGGCCGACCGCACGGTGGTCGAGCTGACCTGGCGCGAGAACCACGTCGAGCACTGGATTCGCTTCGGTCGCGCCGCCGAGGACCAGCGCCTCGACCGCCATCGCCGTGTCGTCGTCTTCGCGCCGGGCAGCATCTTCGCCTTCGTCCGCTGGGCCGGCAACGAGCATGGCACGATCATCTCGCGCATCGACATCGTGCGCGCCGTGGCGTCCGGCGAGCCGTTCCAGACGCTCCCGTTCGTGAGGCCGGGCGGCGAGATCCTGCTTCGCATCACAGGCTGGCCGAAGGTCGAGGCCGTGCTGAAAGTGGTCGACGCGATCGAGGCGCTCGGCATCGACCCCGCCGAAGTCGCGCCGGATCACTGGCGTCACATCCACAACCGCATCAGCGTCAACGAGCCGTTCCGCAGCTATTCGGCCGAGCAGCACCGTGCCTGGCTGCGCCGCCGCGAGGTAACGCGATGATGGCGCGCCGCCTGACCCTCATCACGATGCTTGCCGGGGCGGCACTGGTCGCGGCGCCGGCATGGCATCGGCCCGATCTGCGCTTCATCTGGAACGCATCGGCCAGCGTGCCGGTCGGCCTCTATCGCATCGTTCCGGCCGAGCGGATCGAAGTGACGGACCTCGCCGTCGTCGTACCGCCCGACGAGTTGGCGGACTTCCTCGCCGAGCGCGGCTACCTGCCGCGCGGCCTGCCGCTCATCAAGCGCGTGCTGGCGCTCGGCGGAACCGAGGTGTGCCGGCACGGCAGCACCATCACCGCCTACGGCATGACCTATGGCGACGCTCGCGCGCTCGACACGCACGGCCGCCCGCTGCCCGTCTGGCAGGGCTGCCGCGCGCTCGGCGAGGGCCAAGCCTTCTTTATGAACTGGGACAGCCCCGACAGCTTCGACAGCCGCTATTTCGGGCCGCTCCCCGTCGCAACCATTGTCGGCCGGGCGGTCCCCGTCTGGACAACCGACGATCCCGATCCGGACGCGGAATCCTTCCGCGAGCCGGTTTCCGACGAGCCGTGACGGCTCGTTCTCCAACCTCGCGAAAGGAACATCGCATGGCCCAGATCGGCACCTTCACCCGCAACGATGACGGCTTCTTTGGCCGCGTCCGCACGCTCACGCTCGATGTAGAAGTCGCCATCCTGCCGGCCGAGGAATCCGATGCCGAGAACGCACCCGAGCATCGCGTCTTCCTCGACGGGCAGGAAGTCGGCGCGGCCTGGGACCGCACCGGCGACAAGGCCGGAAGCTACCTGTCCCTGACCATCGACGATCCGTCCTTCTTCGAGCCGATCCGCGCAAGGCTGTTCGAGTCCGACACCAAGAAGGGCGCATGGAACCTGCTCTGGACGCGCCGGAAGAAGAACGACGGCGAGGCATGACCCGTCATGCGCTGCCATCGTTCCCGTCATCCTTCAGGCTCACTCTCCTTGATCGGTCGAATGCCGGTCACTCCCCTCGACCCGATCGCCTACGGGGAAGCCGTCGCGCGCAGCGGAGGCCAAGGGCGGCGGTCTGTTTTCCGGGTTGCGGTCCTGTCGCCCGACGATACCCGTCCGGAAGATGTCGGCCGCCGGCGAAGCCTTGCCCTTGGCCGCAGCGAGCACGATGGCAGGCTGGTGGCGCATCGGGACGGCGGTGCCTGCGCTGCCGTCCCGACCCTCATGGCGATGCTGGTCGCATGCGCCATGATCGTCGTCATGGCGGCTCCCGCGTCGGCCGAGCCGTCGCCGGGCGAACCGCTTCCGGCCAACGTCTCGGCCGCTCCGCGATCCGATCCGTGGGCGCCGCATGTCGCCGAGGCCGCCCGCCGCTTCTCCATTCCCGAGCGATGGATACGCGCGGTCATGGCCGTCGAGAGCGTCGGCGATCCGGCCGCGCTCTCGCCCAAGGGCGCCATCGGCCTCATGCAGGTCATGCCGGCGACATGGGAGGAGCTGCGCGCGAAGCATGGCCTCGGCGCACACCTCTGGCAGCCGCGCGACAACATCCTCGCCGGCACGGCATATCTGCGGGAGATGCACGACCGCTACGGCTCGGTCGACGCGATGCTGGCCGCCTACAATGCCGGTCCCGGCCGCTATGACGAGCATCTCGCCAGCGGCCGTGCGCTGCCGGCCGAGACCGTCGATTACGTCGCGAAGATCGCGCCCATGATCGACGGCACGGCACCGATCACGCGCGCGGCTGGTTCATCGTTGTCGCCGTCATGGCGTCGCGCTCCGCTCTTCTTCGCGCGCTCCACTGACCGCGATCAAGACGATGCGGACGACTTCCTCCCTCTTTCCGGTCGACCTTCCAACAACCCGCCGATCGTCGATCTGTCGGCGCTCACGCCGCCATCCGACGGTCTGTTCGTGGAGCGGCCGGCAGGGGAAGGAGATCGGCGTTGAAGATCGCATTTCCTCGCTTCGCGTGGTGCGCAATCGCAGGGATTGCGGTGGGCTGCGGGGCAGCGGCACATCAGGCCGAAGGAGGGCGGGATAAAAAGCGGCACATCGCCGCTCGGTTGGGGTGTTGTTTCGCTTGCGCTTTTTGGCTTCCCGCGCACATCGCGGATCAGGCGCGCGAGGTGCGCGCCAACATTTTCTCGCGCGATTTCAGCGGGAACCGCACATCGCGCCGGAAACGGCCATGAGCCGGGACGACGATTTCCGCGTCCGGCCGGGCCGAATCCGTTCGAGCCGCGCGCAGCGGGCGAAGCCCTTCGTCGCCCAGGCGCTCGCTGCCGCGCAGAAGGCCGGCGGCCGTATCTCCCGCTCCGGCAGGATCACCTCCGGCAACGGATCGCGCTTCGGCCGAGGCCGCGTCGCGAGCGTGCGCGCCAACCGCCTCATCTCCAGCCGCTCGCGCGGCGCCGTCATCAAGACCCGCGTGGTCAGGCACACCGCGCGCTCCGCGCCGCTCAAAGCCCACCTCAACTATCTGCGCCGCGACGGTGTGACCCGCGACGGCGAGAAGGCGCGCATGTTCGGCCCGGAGACCGACGACGCCGACGTGAAGGATTTTGCCGAACGCTGCGAGGACGACCGGCACCACTTCCGCTTTATCGTCTCGCCGGACGACGCGACGGAAATGTCCGACCTGAAAACCTTCACCCGCGATCTCATGGCGCAGATGGAAAAGGATCTCGGCACCAAGCTCGACTGGGTGGCCGTCGATCACTGGAACACCGAGCATCCCCATGTCCACGTCATCCTGCGCGGCCGTGCCGATGACGGCAACGACCTCGTGATCGCCCGCGACTATATCAAGGAGGGCATGCGCAACCGCGCGCAGGATCTCATCACCCAGGAACTCGGCCAGCGCACCGATCTCGACATTCGCCGCGCGCTGGCCGCCCAAGTCGAGGCCGAGCGCTGGACCCAGCTCGACCGGCAGCTTGCCCGCGACGCCAACAAGCACGGGATCATCGACGTGGCCCCGTCGCCGGACAGGCAGCCCGACGAATATGTGACGCTGAAGGTCGGCCGGCTTCGGCATCTCGAACGCCTCGGCCTCGCCGAGACCATCGGTCCCGGCCAGTGGATCATGGCCGAGGAAGCCGAGGCAACCTTGCGCGAGCTTGGCGAGCGCGGCGACATCATCAAGCGCATGCACCGGGCGCTCACCGAAAGCGGCATAGATCGCGGCCTGACCGATTACGTCATCGCCGGCGAGGCCAACGCCGAGCCCATGATCGGGAGGCTGGTCGAACGCGGCCTGGATGACGAGCTGCGCGGCTCCGCATACGCCGTGATCGACAGCATAGACGGTCGCGCCCATCACATCCGCTTCCACGATCTCGACGCGGCCGGCGATTCCGCGCCCGGCTCCATCGTCGAGCTGCGCCGCTATGAGGATGCCGGCGGGCGGACCCGCACGGCGATCGCCGTCCGGGCGGACCTGTCCATCGAAGCGCAGACCACGGCGACCGGCTCGACCTGGCTCGATCGCCAGCTCGTCTCGCGCGATCCCGTCGATCTCGGCGGCGGCGGCTTCGGCCTGGAGGTACGCCAGGCGATGGACGCCCGCGCCGATCATCTCGTCGCCGAGGGGCTCGCCCGCCGTGAAGGCCAGCGCATCCTCTTCGCCCGTAACCTGCTCAGCACGCTGCGCGAGCGCGAACTGGACGCGCTCGGCCGGAAGCTCGCGGCCGAGACCGGCACGCCGTTCCAGAAGGCGGCGGACGGCGAATATGTTGCCGGCACCTACCGGCAGCGCCTCGCGCTCGCCTCCGGCCGCTTTGCCATGATCGACGACGGGCTCGGCTTCAAGCTCGTGCCCTGGACGCCATCGGTCGAGAAGCACGTCGGCCAGCACATCTCCGGCGTCGCCCGCGCCGGTGGCGGGGTCGATTGGTCGTTCGGCCGAAAGCGGGGGCTGGGGCTATGAGCGGCAACCGCGATTGTCGGCCGCATCACGCAAGTATTTTCCGCGAGTTTTTCGCTCCGCTTCGAGCCGCCGGCCATGCGGCATTGAATCCCGCGCGCAGCATGTCCTTCTGCGACGTGCCGCATCGAACATAAGGATATTGTCGCCTTGTCCGCCAGCCGTGTCATGTGGGGCCAGATCATCGTGGTGTTCTCGATCGTTCTGGTTGCGGTCTGGTCCGCCACGCAATGGACGGCATGGCGGCTCGGCTTCCAGGCGCAGCTCGGCAATCCGTGGTTCGAGCTGGGCGGCCTGCCGGTCTATCCGCCGCCCGCGTTCGTCTGGTGGTGGTATTTCTACGACGCCTATGCGCCGACGATCTTCTACGAGGGCGCCGGCATCGCCGCCTCCGGCGGGCTCCTCGCCATCGCGGCCGCCATCCTCATGTCGATCTACCGCGCGCGCGAAGCGAAAGACGTCCGCACCTTCGGCTCCGCCCGTTGGGCCGAGCGGAAGGAGGTCGCGGCCGCCGGCCTGCTCGGTGACGATGGCGTGGTGCTCGGCAAGCTCGACCGCGACTATCTCCGTCACGACGGCGCCGAGCATGTCCTGTGCTTCGCCCCGACACGCTCCGGCAAGGGTGTCGGGTTGGTGGTGCCGACCCTTCTCACCTGGCCGGGCTCGGCGATCGTCCACGACATCAAAGGCGAGAACTGGGATCTGACCGCCGGCCTGCGCGCCCGCTTCGGACGCGTCTTGCTCTTCGACCCGACCAATGCGCAGTCCGCCGCCTACAATCCGCTGCTCGAAGTCAGGAAAGGCGAGTGGGAGGTCAGGGATGTGCAGAACGTGGCCGACGTGCTGGTCGACCCGGAGGGCTCGCTGGAGAAAAGGAACCATTGGGAGAAGACCAGCCACTCCCTGCTGGTCGGCGCCATCCTCCATGTCCTCTATGCCGAGAAAGACAAGACGCTCGCCGGTGTCGCCGCCTTCCTCTCCGATCCCCGTCGCCCGATCGAGACGACCCTGGCGGCGATGATGACCTCGCCGCATCTTGGCGATAAGGGACCGCATCCGGTTATCGCCAGCGCGGCGCGCGAGCTGCTCAACAAGTCCGACAACGAACGGTCCGGCGTGCTCTCCACCGCCATGTCCTTTCTCGGCCTCTATCGTGATCCTGTCGTCGCTGCCGTCACCGCCCGCTGCGACTGGCGCATCGCCGACGTCGTTTCCGGCGAGCGGCCGACAACCCTCTATCTCGTCGTCCCGCCATCGGACATCTCCCGCACCAAGCCGCTGGTCCGTCTCGTGCTAAACCAGATCGGCCGCCGGCTCACCGAGGAGCTTCACGCGAAGGGCCGCCGCCACCGCCTTCTCCTGATGCTCGACGAGTTCCCCGCGCTCGGCCGGCTCGACTTCTTTGAATCCGCGCTCGCCTTCATGGCCGGCTACGGCATCAAGGCGTTCTTGATCGCGCAGAGCCTCAACCAGATCGAGAAGGCATACGGCGCCAACAACTCCATCCTTGATAACTGCCATGTACGGGTGAGCTTCGCGACCAACGACGAGCGCACCGCCAAGCGCGTGTCGGATGCGCTCGGCACAGCTACCGAGATGCGCGCCATGCAGAACTATGCCGGCCATCGCCTCGCGCCTTGGCTCGGTCATCTCATGGTCTCACGCTCCGAGGCCGCCCGACCGCTGCTCACCCCCGGCGAGGTGATGCAGCTCCCGCCCGACGACGAGATCATCATGGTCGCCGGCATCGCGCCGATCCGCGCGAAGAAGGCGCGCTACTATGAGGATGACCGTCTCACCGAGCGCCTTCTTCCCGTTCCGGCCGATCCTCGTGCCGGTCTCGTCCCGCAACCGGATGACTGGTCGGCGCTGAAGCCGCTGGCAGGTGCAGTCCCGGTGCTAGGCAATGCCGCTGCTGCCGCGCCGGCCGGGAACGGCGCGGCGAAGCCGTCTACGGCAACCAAGCCGGACGACGATCCCGCCAACGCCGGCCTGCGTCGTGAGCCCGGCCTCGAGCCCCACAAGGACATCGCGCCGGATCAACCGAAGCCACCCGCCAACGAGTTCGAGCCCGACTCCGACGAGCCCGACAGCGATGCCGCCACCAATCGCGTGCTAGTGCGCAACATGCGCCTCGTCGCGCGCCAGGTCTCGATGGACCCTGGCGACAATATGGATCTGTGAGCTATGCGCGATCCTCATGAGCGGCCGGAGCGGGCCGACAGGAAGAAACGGCTTTCCGTCTATCTCGACCCGGACCTTATGCACATGCTGGCTGACTTCGCCGATCGCCGCGAGCAATCCCGCTCGCTGGTAGCCGAGGCCGCCATCGCCTCCTTCCTGTCGCCCGATGCCGACGAGCGGCAGGAGGCCGCCATCGTCAAGCGCCTCGACCGGATCGACCGCAACATCCAGCGCCTCGAACGCGACATCGGCATCGCCAACGAAGCCTTCGCCATCTTCATGCGCTCTTGGCTGACTTCCACCGCATCGCTGCCGGAGGGCGCAGAGTCCGCTGCCCGCGCCAAGGGAGGCGAGCGCTACGACAAATTCCTCGACGCGCTCGGCCGGCGTCTCGCCAAAGGGCCTCAACTGAGGCATGAGGTGCCTAGCGATGTGCAGACCAGTTGACCGTTGCTCCATCTATTCGAGCGGACGTTCCGATCAGCCGATAGCCGCCAGCCCCGGAAATCGCTCCAGCAACCAGAACGCGATCAGCGTCAGGCGCCCCGTCATCATCAGCACGCCCATGACGATCATCACGCCCCCGGCAACCATGTTAAGGACATGCCCCGCGTATCTTATGCGTTTCAAAAATCCGGCAACGCTGCTGAATGCGAGCGCCACCACAAGGAACGGAATTCCAAGGCCCAGACCGTAAGCAGCCAGGAGAAGCGCGCCGCTTCCCGCCGACACGGCGGTTACGGTGAGGATCGACCCAAGGACGGGACCGATGCATGGCGTCCAACCGAACGCAAAAGCCAATCCAAGGGTATACGCGCCTGTTGGACCCGTCACGATTTGTGGACCCGACGAGCGGAAATCCTGCATCAACATGGGCAATCTGATCAGGCCGGTCATCATGAGGCCGAAACCGATCAGCAGCGCTCCCCCCAATAGGTTCGCCTCGAAGCTGTAGCGCAGCAGCATTCCTCCAAGAACCTGCGCCCCAAGCCCGAGGATAACGAATATCGTTGTGAATCCGGCTATGAAGAACGTCGCTGACCAGGCCACGCGAACGCGATCTGCAACGCGTGTCGAAGATGGATCGACGCCGCTTGATACGAACGACAGATAGCCCGGCACCAGAGGCAGGACGCATGGCGAAATGAACGACACGGCGCCCGCCGCCACGGCCGTCAGGAGTCCGATTGCTGAGACGTCGATCAAGACTTCCAGTCCTTGCATGCTTCATGGGTTCGGTAGGAGTCCGCGACAGTATACTAACGCCAAGGATGCTCTCAGCGCGACGCGATCCTTTGTACTAGCCTCCCTACCGAAGGTGAGTTCCTGATCTCATCCGGCAGCAACCACGCACCCTCCACAGCCGCCGCGAGGGTCAGCACGTAGAGCGCCGTTCCACCGTACATCATCTCCATCGTGTTGTGCCCGAGGCCGAGGCAGACGAACGAGAAAATGACGGAAAGAACAATATAGGCCGCTGCACCGGCAGCCAGGAAAGACCCCAAACGTATCAGCATGATATGGACCGCGGTTGGCGTACCTGCGGCTCATTGTTTCATCGTGTAGCGTCCACAGCCACTCAAGCGTCGGTGATCGCAGCGTTATCGCTCCTGGAAGTCGTGCTGGACGACGGGGCGCATTTCCGCCTGAATATGGACGAGGCTGAACGCGAACACAGCCAGGACGAAGGCGGCCAGCAATGCCAGCAACGCAAGGTTCCTGCGCGCCCTGCTGCGCATCTGCGCTCGTGTTTCATCGGCGTCCAGATGATCCAGCGAATGTGCCACGATAGCTCTCGATGACCGAATTTCGGGGATGATGCATTTCGAGAACGACTCTAGTGAACTTCCGCCACCATCGGCTAGATTATCCGCCTGCGATGTTGTGTCGCTCGCGAAGATGTCAGGGGCAACGTCCTGTTAACTGTGATAGCGGCACATTGAAACGTCGCTCCGAGAAGGGAGACGTGAGATCTGGCGTGGGTAGCCTTTGGAATGTGGAATGCAGCGAAAGCGATAGCTGTCTGCGTGCTCGCGATCATGCTGAGCGGTTGCGTGTCGAGCGTGCTGTCCGTCGACAACAAGGCGACGCAGCCCATACCTGCTGCGCTCCTGGCGGAAATGTCGAAGAAGTCGATGTCGCCTTCAGCGCCGATCCTCATCCGCATCTTCAAACAGGAAAGCGAGTTGGAGATCTGGAAGCAGGATCGCAGCGGCCGGTATGCGCTGCTCAAGACCTATCCCATGTGCCGATGGTCGGGAAAGCTGGGGCCGAAGACGACGAGCGGCGACCGGCAGGCGCCCGAGGGCTTCTACCACGTCAGCGCCGGTATGCTGAATCCGAACTCGCAATACTACCTGTCGTTCAATCTCGGCTATCCGAACCCTCTGGAAGCCGCGCTCGGCTATAGCGGCGACGCGCTGATGGTGCATGGCGCCTGCTCATCGTCGGGATGCTATGCGTTGACCGACGAAGGCGTCTCGGAGATATACGCGGTCGCACGGGAGGCGCTCAGGGGCGGCCAGAGCGCATTTCAGGTGCAGGCATTCCCCTTCCGCATGACGCCGCAGAACATGGCGAAGCACCGCGACGATCCGAATTTAGCGTTCTGGAGCGATCTGAAGCGCGGCTACGACATCTTCGAGGTTACACGCCGGCAGCCCAAGGTCTCTCATTGCGGACGCCGCTATGTGTTCGACACGGAGTTTCAAGGCGGCGAGCCCCGTGATCCGCTGGCCGCATGCCCGCCGGCCGTCAACGAGGCCCATCCCGCCGTCGCAAGCAGGACGGAAGCCGACCGGCTGGCGATGGAGAGCCTCGTTTCGAGCGGCACGGCATTGACCGCCCACTCCTATATCGACGGAGGCATGCACCCGAGCTTCCGCGCGCTGCTCGAACGTCGCGGCGAGGATGCGCTCGCGAAGCGCACGTCGCTGACGTCGGTTCCTATCAGCCGGCCGAGCGCGGCGCTGGCCGATCCACATTCGCCGAAGGAGTAGACGCGCCGTGCCGTCCCGCTTCCTCGCTCTCGTCGTCACCCTGCTGCTGGCCGTGCATATGGGCACGCCTTCCTTCGCGGCGGTCGGCCCTGACGCGATTGTCGAGGCCGCCGTGTGGCAGGACGGGGCGGTGAATCTAGGACCGGATCTGCCGGAGCCGACCGAGGAGGAGTCTCAACCCCTTTCGGCGCATGGGTCGCCCTCCTGCCATGAACACTGCAAGGGAATCGCGGTCTGGGCGGGCGGGAGCACCGGCGACGCCGGCCGGCTTGCCGTCGAGATGCGCTCCAGCCAGGCCCCGCCTGCGTTCGTTTCCATTCTCGTTCCACCTCCCCAATAGGTCGATGCACGAGGTGTGACCGCGGCGTCGGGCTCCACTCGCCCTCGCAGACATCCGGTATCGCACTTCGCCCTGCCAGCCGCTTTCCGCCGAAAGCGACGGAAACCGATCCTATTGGGAGCGAAGCATTGACGTTCAATTCATCTCGTCCGGAGCTGTCACGACGGCAATTCCTGACCGCCGCGGCCGCATCCACGGCAGCAGTCGCGCTATCCGGCTGCTCGACCACCACCCTTGAGTCGGCCGCCCCGAGACCCGAAGCGCCCGGCATCGACCCAACCTTTGTCCATATGTATCGGGCCATGCCGGAGGAGGACTTCCCTATACCCGCGGTCGATCTGCGCAGGGTCGATCCCCGCTTCTATCGGCGGCTGGTGGACGATCCGACCGGGGAACGGCCGGGAACCATCGTCGTGGATACGTCAGCCTACTACCTCTATCTCGTCCTGCCCGACAGCAAAGCGATGAGGTATGGCGTGGGCCTCGGGCGGCAGGGCTTCACCTGGTCCGGTGAAGGCGTCATCCAGTGGAAGCGGCCTTGGCCGGTCTGGACGCCGCCAGCCGAGATGATCGAGCGTCAGCCCGAACTGGAGCAGTATAGCGCCGAAAACGGCGGCCAACCGCCAGGGCTGGACAACCCGCTCGGCGCGCGGGCGCTCTACATCTTCCAGGACGGCCGGGACACGCTCTACCGGCTGCACGGCTCGCCGGAGTTCTGGACGATGGGCCGATCGGTCTCCAGCGGCTGCGTCCGCCTCATCAACCAGGACATCATCGACCTTTACGACCGGGTATCCGTGCCCTCGCCGATTTTCGTTCGCGACAGCGCGAGCGCATGGGCTGCCTGACTTTTCCTCTTGAACCTCTAGCGGCTGGAGGCTTTAGGCTCCGCGCTCACGAAAGGACCCATCCATGAAACGACGCACGTTTCTTATCGGCGCATCCGCCGCCGGCGCGACCGTCACGCTTCCGGGCTCGATCCTCGCCCAGGCGACGCAGGACGAATTGCTGGCGCCCGGCGCGCTGCCGGACAAGAGCTTCGGCGACGAGGACGCGCCCGTTACCGTCATCGAATACGCCTCGCTCACTTGCCCGCATTGCAGGACGTTCCACGTCGACGTCTGGCCCGCCTTCAAGGAGAAATACGTCGATACCGGGCAGGTCCGCTTCATCATGCGCGAGTTCCCGTTCGATCCGCGCTCGACCGCCGGCTTCATGCTGGCCCGGTGCATGGACGCCGACAAGTGGTACGCCACGATCGACCTGCTCTACCGGACGCAGGAAACTTGGGCGCGGGTTTCGGACGGGTCCAACGCGATGAAGTCGGTGCTGGGCATGACCGGTATGGACGAAGCAAGCTTTGAAGCCTGCCTTCAGGATGAGGAACTGGTGCAGCAGGTGCGGTCGGTGGCCGAAGCCGGACGCGGCTTCGGAGTGGATTCGACGCCCACCTTCTTCGTCAACGGGCAGATGCACAAGGGCGTGCTCAGCCTGGAGCGGTTCAGCGAGATCGTCGATCCGCTGATCGCGGCAAGCAGATCGTGAGCAGGGAGCGCCCGATGAGAAGCCTTTCCTTCTTCACGCCACAGGCATTGAAGCGTCTTGCCTGCGCAACCCTCCTGACGGTGAGCGCCACCCTTGCCTACGCTCAGGACGGCGAGGTCGTCGCCCGCGTCAACGGCCATGAGATCACCAGAGCCGACGTGGCGGTCGCCGAGGAGATGTATGGCCCTCAGCTTGACCAGATGCCCGACGACGCCCGGCTTTCCGTCATCGTCAACGCGCTGATCGAATCGCGGATCGTCTCCGAAGCGGCACGGCAGGCGGGTGTGACCGATCAGGACGCATACAAGCGGCAAATGGCGTTCTTCGACGCCCAGACCCTGCGCTCGCTCTTTATCGAGCAGCGGGTTGGGGCCGCGGTCACGGACGAGGCGGTCCGCGCCGCCTACGACCGGCAGATCGCGTCCATCCCATCAGTTCCCGAACGACGCCTGCGCCACATTCTCGTGGCGAGCGAGGCAGAGGCGCGCGAGATCATCGCGGCGCTGTCGTCAGAGCAGTCATTTGCGGAACTGGCGCAAGCACATTCTCTCGACGCCGTGTCCAAGGCGAAGGGCGGCGATCTCGGCTTTGTGCCGGAGGGCCAGATCATACCGGAGATCGACGAGGCAGTCTCGGGACTGGAGCCAGGGGAGTTCACGAAGGATCCGGTCGAGACGGCGTTCGGCTTCCATATCGTTCTGCTGGAGGAAGCGCGCGACAGGCCGGCGCCGGCTTTTGAAGCCGTCGCCCCGCAGCTCCGCCAGTCGCTCGAGGCGGCGACCGAGCGCCGCATCATCGACGAACTGCGCGCCGCCGCCACAGTCGAAAAACTTGTCCCTGACGTTGCGCCGCCTGGAGGACATGACGGCCATGACCATTGATCGCAGATCGCTCGGCGCGGGGCTCCTCGCAGCCGTTTCGACAGGGCTGCTCCCCGCCGTTGCTTTCGCCCACCCACACAGCGTCGACCTGGAGCCGCGCTTCCTCCCTCAGACGGTCTCGAACCCGTTCGACGAACCTATGGGCACAATCGTTGTGGCTCCGCGAGAACGCTACCTATACCTGCTCGAAAGCAGGCCGCTCGCCCGGCGCTACGGCATCGGCGTCGGCAAGGCGGGGCTCATCTTCAGGGGAACCGCAATCATCGAGCGCAAGGCCAAATGGCCGGCATGGCGGCCGACCGCCAACATGATAAAGCGTGATCCGGGACGCTACGCCCAATATGCCGGCGGCGTGCCGGGCGGACCTGGAAATCCGCTCGGCTCGCGTGCGCTCTACCTCTACCGCGACGGCCGCGATACGTTCTACCGCATCCACGGCACCACGGAGCCGTGGACCATCGGCCAGGCCGTTTCCAACGGCTGCGTTCGCATGGTCAACGAGCATGTCGAGGACCTCTACGAGCGGGTGCCGCTCGGAACGCGGGTGGTCGTCATCTGATGGACAGGCATGTGCTCGTGATCGGCGCGGGACAGGCGGGGCTTTCCGCCGGTTACCACCTGTGCCGGGCGGGCATGATCTTTACCATCGTGGATGCCGCGCGCCGCGTCGGCGATACCTGGCGGCAGCGCTACGACGGACTGACGCTGTTCACGCCGCGCCAGCTCAGCGCGTTGCCGGGAATGGAGCTTCCCGGCAACCGCGAAGGCTATCCCGATCGCGACGAGTTCGCCGACTATCTTGAAGCCTACACAGCGAGGTTCGACCTGCCGGTCCGGCTGGGGAGCCGCGTTGCGCGCCTCGCCAAAACCACAGGAGGTTTTGAGGCGACGCTGTCGAACGGCGAGACGCTGGCCGTCAGCGACGTGATCGTCGCGACGGGTGCGTTTCAGCGTCCGCTCGTCCCGCGAGTGGCGGGGGAGTTCGGAGACGAGGTCCTGCAACTGACGACGGAGACGTTCCGCAATCCGATGCAGGTGCCGGACGGGCCGGTTCTCGTGGTTGGAGACGGCGCGAGCGGACGCGACATCGCCGCCGAATGCCGCAGTATGCAGCCGGTCCTGCTTGCGACCGGCAAGCCGCGACGCCTGCTGCCGGAACGCATTCTCGGCAAGTCGATATGGTGGTGGCTGCGGCTCGCCGGCGTCCTCAAGGCACCGGCGAGTTCCTTCATCGGCCGCAAGCTCAAGGAGACCGACGCGTTTCCTGATCGCGGCAGGAGTAACGCCGCTCTGGAACGGCGCGGCATCCGGATCGTGCCGCGGCTGGCAGGAGCGATGGCCAACCGGGCGCGGTTCGCGGATGGCGCATCCGCCGAGGTCAGGACGGTCATCTGGGCGGTCGGCTACCGGGACGAGACGGATTGGCTCGACATCGCCGACGCGAAAGCGGCGGATGGCGGCTTTATGCAGACTGAGGGCCTCTCTCCGGTGGCAGGTCTTTATTTCGTCGGCAGGCCGTGGCAGCGCAACCGAGCCTCGGCGCTGATCATGGGCGCCGGCGAGGATGCCGCCACGATCGTCGAACGGATGGCGGTGGAATCACCACCCGCCTAGCCGGGCGGTCAACCGGACGCCGTCCTCGTCAGTGCAGCGAGCCCACCAGCGGCGCGTCGCCCTCGCGGATCGTCACCCAGCGCCCGGTATGGCCCGTCGATTGCCGCTTCAGAAAATTGTACTTCGTCTCGTCCCAATTCATCACGAGGTCGTTCAGATTGTCGAGGATCACGTCGCCGATGTCGGTGCGCACGGTCAGCACGGCATGCCCTTCGCCATTGGGTCGTCGCAGGACGGTCAGAAGCAGGTTGGATGGCGAAACACCCTCCCTCATGAGGATCCGGCGCTTTTTCAACGCGTAGTCTTCGCAGTCGCCGGCATCGACCGGGTAGGTCCAATATTCGTCGACCCCGTAGAGTTCCAGATCGCTGACCGGCTTGACCGCCGCATTGATCTTGACGGTCAGGCGCTGGAGACGCGCCATAAGTTCCTCCGTCATCGCGAGCGGCGTGTCGTTGCGGGTTCGGATCGAACACTCCGCGGGCTTGCGTCGGCAGAACTCGTAGTGGCCGATCGGCTGCGACGTCAAACCGCCGGTGATCATTGGTGAAGGATGCGCGTTCGCCGCGGTTGCCCATGACGCCCCGAGCATCGCAATTGTCGAGGCGGCCAGCCACCGGCACAGAGCCGTCATCACAGTCCCCCACAGCACCGTTAAACTTCGTTACCCGTTTCCTAACGGCTCAAGCCCGCGAGGTCCATTTGCGCGTCCATAAAATTGATGTGAGGTGGCGTGGCAACGAGTCAGAACCTGCGTCATTGTGACATCTTGGCCACGATGGCGGCCCACTGCCCCTCTCAGTCCGCCGCACTTCTTACACCCTTCGTCCTGCATCCCAGCGATACGCTCCATCATTCGTGATTGACATAGTTGTCCTTTGCGCATCATACTTGCAACTCATTCGCAATAGCAGAAACGTCGTGCTCGCCTTCAGCCATCGCCAAAGGGAGACAGCCATGCTCGGCCGCTTTCTTGCTTTCTTCGTTGCGGCGTTCGTTTTCGTCACTCCCGCGTTTCCCACGGTCGTGACCGAGGAACCGTGGCACCCGGCGGCGGCGGCCTACCGAACGATGATGTTCATGGCGGACCTAGTCCCGGCGCCGTGGGACGAGATCCGGAAAGCCTACGAAGAACCGCACCCCGCCGCCGCCATACAACGCCCGGCCAGAGCCTTCTTCGACACGCTGCCCGATGACGCAGGCGCGGCGATCGCCGGCGCGATCGAGACCGAGGACCGTCAGCGGCTCTATGAGGCATCGACGCGCGCCTTGTCCCGGCTCGCCCGAAACGCTCTTGCCGAGGCGGCTGCTAGCCTGTCCGAGCCGGGCCAGGCGAACCGTAAGGCACTCGAAGCGCAAGCCTACTACAGGGCCTTCGGTTCGTTCATCGAACAGTCCGACCCGGAGGCAGGGCGGCGCCTCGGCCTTGCGTGGCTCGAACTGATGAGCGCGATCGGGACGTCCGGCATCATGGGAACCAACACGGTTGCGGCAAGGGAAGAGGATTTCCAGTACGCCCGAGCGGAGATCGACACCTATCTCACCGCGAACTTCGAGCCCGACGCCTTTGCCGAACGGCAGAAGCTTACGCCACTACCCGAGACCATCATTGCCGCGCGCGGCGAGGTGCCGCTGGCCGTCTGGCTACCGCCGGGCTCCGATCTGAGCGATCAGGATCCGCTGCCGCGGCTGGTGCTCAACTTCGAAGAGAAGGGCATCGACGAAACGGACCTGCCGCTGGTGGCCTTCGGCGATATGCTTTTCGACAGCCCGAACATCTTCGGTGAGCCCGCGCGATCGCTCGGCCTCACCTGCTCTACCTGCCACAATCGCAGCGACATCAACCAGCGCTTCGTCATACCGGGGCTCAGCCACCAGCCCGGCGCGGTCGATGTGCGCGGCTCGTTCTTCAATCCGATGTTCAACGATCACCGCCGCGACAGCCTCGACATCCCGTCCCTGCGGGGCTTGCGCTTCACCGGACCCTATGGTCGGGACGGCCGTTTCGCCAGCCTGCGCGACTTCACCCGCAACGTGATCGTCTCGGAGTTCGCCGGGCCGGAGCCCACGGATTTCCAGCTCGACGCCCTCATCGCCTACATGCTCGAATTCGACTTCCTGCCGAACTCGCGGATGGACCGGACGGGCCGGCTGACCGCAGGGGCGTCCGAATCTGAACTGAGGGGGGAAGCGCTGTTCCGCAAGCCCTTCCCACAGATGGACGGTCAGTCCTGCGCGTCCTGTCACGTTCCCTCAGCCGCCTTTCTGGACCGCAAGGCTCACAACATCGGCTCGCGTGGCCAAGGGTATGACGGCGCGCTCGACGGCTATTTAGACACACCCACCCTGCTGGGGGCGAAATACACCGCGCCCTACTTCCACGACGGCTCGCTGCCGACGCTCGCCAGCGTCGTGGACTGGTTCGACACCCGTTTCGAGCTTGGCCTTGACGAACAGGAACGGGCCGATCTGACCGCCTATCTAAATGCGGTCGGGTCCGCCGACGAGCCCTATGAGGACTTCGGCGAGCCCAACACGCAGTTCCGCCTCGCCTGGGAGGAACTGACGACCTTCGCCTCCACCTTCGACGCCCTGGCCCGAAGCCGGGACGCGGCGAACGCCATCCTCATGCTGGAAACCGTCGCACTCGATCTGGCTCTCGATGCGACTGGGATGCTCAATTCCTCGGCAAGATCGCAGGTTTTCGAGCTTGTAGAAATCCTAAACGGCATGCTGGCCGCGGTCCGAGCCGACGACTGGGTCGGGGCCGAGACGCTGTGGGCCAGCTTCAAGGAGATGAAGGAAGACTATGACAAAGCGATGTATTGAACCGCCCTCATTTGTGCTGGACCGACGCTCGCTGTTGCTGGCAATGGCCTCGTTGCCGCTTGGAACCGCTATGGCGCAGGCGCAGCAGCGCGACGATCTGGTTCTTGCCTTCATCCCCCAAGAGGACCCCGAGAAGCTCATTGGCGACATCGGGGTAATCACCGAATGGCTAAGCGAAGAACTCGGCATGCCGGTGCGAGGCTTCGTCACCAGCGATCACTCGGCCGCCGTCGAGGCGTTGCGCAACAGGGACGCCGACATTTCCTTCATGGGCGCGCTTCCCTACGTGATCGCCAATGAGCATGCCGGCGCTACGGCGGTCTTGCAGGAGGTCTATCGAGGCAAACCCTCTTACACCGCCCGCCTGTTCGTGCGACGGGATAGCGGCATCACGCAGCTCTCCGACCTGCGCGGCAAGACGATCGCCTTCGCGGACCCGATCTCGGAATCGGGCTATTTCTATCCGCTAGACCTTTTCGCCCAAGCCGGCCTCCTGCAGCGCGGCGAGGACCCGAACCGCTTCTTCAGCCGCGTCCTGTTCGCCGGCGGTTATCAGCAGGCGATACAGGCGGTCGCGAACGGTTTGGTCGACGCCGCAGGCGCGAGCCAGTATGCCGACATCCTGCTTTCGCCCGATCAGCAGATCCAGGTGACATGGATCGGGGAATCGGTACCGATCCCCTCGCACAGCGTCATTGCCCGCGGCGACCTGGACGAAGGACTTCGCTCCAGATTCGTCGAAGCCATGCTGCGGCTTAACGAGCCGGAACAGCGCCACATGCTCCAGTACGTCTATGGTCCGGACGGCTATGTGGTCGCCGATCTGGCCGCGTTCGAAGAGGTAAGGGAACTGGCGAGAGCCTACGGCGTGCTGAGATAGGACGGATGCATGGCTGACGACGTCATCGCCCTCCGCGAACTGGACTTCCGGCATCCGGGCAACGACCGCCCGACCCTGGCGATCCCCGAACTGCGGATCGGAGCGGGGCAGCGCATGGCGCTGATCGGCGCTTCCGGCGCGGGCAAGAGCACGCTGCTGCGCCTCCTCGACGGCCGGCTGCGCGGATGGAGCGGCGGCTCCACGGTCCTCGGCCGATCGCTCGATCCGGACAGGCCGCCACCGCGCCATTGGCGGCGCGGCGTCGGCTTCGTGTTTCAGGAATTCGCGCTGGTCGAGCGTGAAACCGTCCGCCAGAACGTCCTGAACGGCCGCCTCGGCCACGCCGACGCGCTGTGGTCGTTGACGGGCCGGTTCGCCGCGTCCGACCATGCCGCCGCCGAGCGGGCCATCCGCGACGTCGGCATGGACGAGTTCACCGAAAGGCGGGTCGATCGGCTCAGCGGCGGCCAACGCCAGCGCGTCGCCATCGCGCGCTGCCTTGCCCAGGAGCCGCGGATCATTCTGGCGGACGAGCCGATCAGCAGCCTCGATCCCGCAACCGCGCGGGCGGTGCTCGAACTCCTGCGCGACAGCGCCGTCGACAGAGGCGCCACGCTGGTGATCTCCTCCCATCAGCCCCAGCTCGTCGCCGGCTACGTCGACCGCTTCGTCGCGCTCGACCGGGGCCGCATTATCTTCGACGGATCGCCAGAAGCGATCGACGAAAGGCAGCTTTCCGGCATCTACGGCGAGGCGAGCCAGTCAATGATGGGCGAGACTGTATGACGACCGCGCAGGGGAAATCCGCTTCACGGGAAGACGTGCTCCGGCAGCGTGACCGGGAAAGGCAGCGGGGCTGGGGACAGTTTCTGCTGTCCGTCGTGATCGTCCTTGTGATCGTCTGGGCCTGGAACGGCAGCGAGATCGAGCTCTACCGCCTCGCCGAAAGCGGAGGCCGCATCGCGGAGTTTCTGGGGCGCATGATTCCCCCCGACCTGTCCGTGCTGCCGGTCGTGATCGAGTCCTCCGCCGAAACCTTGCGCATCGCCATACTGGGCACGATTGGCTGCGTTGTCCTGTCGATCGTCTTGGGAGTGCTCGCGGCGACAAACCTCTCGCCTTCCTGGGTTCATGTCCCGGTCAAGGCGGTTCTCGCCGTCATTCGCGGCATTCCACTGATCCTGGTCGCCATGCTCATGGTCGGCGCGGTCGGGCTAGGCCCGCTGCCCGGCATCCTCGCGATCGCCTTCCACGCGACCGGCATGCTGGCCAAGTTCTATGCCGAGGCGATCGAAAGCGTCGATCCAGCCCCGATGGAGGCGCTGGAAAGCGCCGGCGCGACGTTCCTACAGAAGCTGCTTTTCGGCGCCTGGCCGCAGATCGCTCCCGACATTCTTCGTGATACCCTGTTCCGCTTCGAGATGAACCTGCGCGAATCCCTCATTCTCGGTGTCGTCGGCGCAGGTGGCATCGGCTTCTACATCCAGATGTATGTTCGTGCCTTCCAGTACGAGAAGGTCGCGACACTGGCGCTCGTCGTCATCGCCTTCGTCGTTCTGATCGAGCTGGGTAACAGCGCCATTCGCGGCATGCTGCGCTGATGCTCGACGGCGGGTCGCGTAAGATGATGGTGGCGACGGAGCTTGTTTCCGGCGCCACGATCAATCCTCATGCCTATCTCCTGATCCTCGCCGCAGCGGTCCAAGGCGCGCGGTTGTAGTCGGAGGAAGCGAGCAGATCGTCCTCGTTCACGAGGCTGACCCACTGGTTCAGGTCCCGTTGAGATTGCCGCTTCAAGAAATAAATTCTGGCATCGCTCCAAAGCAACACTCTCTGCTCAATATTGTCGAGAATGAAGTCGCCCAGGCTGGTAACGACAGTTAGCACCGCGTGTCCCCCGCCTTGGGCGTCGCGAGCCGTGGTCAGCAGCAGCGCTCCGAGTGGATAACCCATTTTGTTGAGTCGCTTGCGCTTCAGGAGAGCGTAATCCTCGCAGTCAGCCGCTGCCGCCGGATACTCCCAGTACTCCTCAACGCCGTAGATCTCCATGTCCGTGAGCGGTTTGATCGTGTTCACCATCGCGTTGACGCTGACGATGTCGCTCCAGGCCGAACGCGTCAGCTCGATCATGGTGCCACCCGGACCCCGAGCGCAACGATCCCGATAGCGACGACAATACTCGTAGTAACCGACCGGCATAGAGGTGACGCCGAACGTCGCCATGTTGCGTGCATTGAGTGGCTGGGTTGGATTGAACTGTGGGGCACTCGCCCACGCCGACGTGCAAAAGAGCAGGAGCGCAAGTGCGCCCATCCAAGCTTGTTTCATTGTTTGACTCTCCCCGAACTGATGGGGATGAGCATAGACAAGAAGCGTCAGAATCTAATAAAATCAAAGGCTTACATTTGAATCAAACACGCCGCAAATTGCGCAGCCCGTAGCAATGCTTAGTTTACCAGGAGCGAAAGCGTCGGCAGCGCTAGTTCGCTGCGCGATCGCCATCGCCGTGCCTGTGCCTTGTAAGCATCTCAGATGCGGGAACGACTGTGGCCGATACCTCCATCTCGCGACCGTCGCCGAAAACCAGCGTCAGGCGCGTGCCATCCGATAGCGTGGTCGCCGTCTTGGGATTAGCGAGGATCAGATGGATGCCGTCCTTGCGCATCTGAAGCTCAGCATGTGCAGGGATCGGCAGAGGACCGCTGATCGGCTCCGTGGTGTTCACGCCTGAGGCGAACAGCGTGCGCATGATTGTAGCGCTCGCGAAGGCGTCGCTCCTGACCGATGCCAGAGACGTTTGAGTTTCCGTGCCGTTCCAGATGATCAGGAATGCTTTTGCCGGGCTGCCATCCGCAACCGGCATCAGAATCTCGGCGTGCTCCACGGTTACCGTGCGAGGAGGATTGGCATGGTCAAGAGGTTGTCCCGAGGCTCCTGCGGCGTCCAGTGTCAAGCAGATCGGCGCTACGATCGACAGCGAGCAAAACATCGAAACACGCATGCGTGCCTCCCCCTCCGGTAGTGATCGCGTTGAACGTCAATAATGAATTGGGCGGACCTGCGAAAGCGCGCGCCGCACCGGATGCGGCAATTCGGCGCGATTGCATGAAACCAATCCACCCCTCAATATCTATAGGAACTGGAGGTAGACATGCTGACGATCGGAGAGCTTTCGCGCGCAACCGGAGTGAAGGTGCCAACCATCCGCTACTACGAGCAGATGGGTCTGATGGCGGCCCCCGGCCGCTCTGACGGCAACCAGCGCCGATACGAGCCTCGGGAACGGGAGCGCCTGTCCTTCATCAAGCATGCCCGCGATCTGGGCTTCACGATAGAGGCCATTCGGGAGCTGATCGAGCTGAGCGGGCATCCGGAGCGCCCATGCGTGGACGCCGACAGCATCGCGGTTCGCCAGTTGCAGATCGTGCGGGAGAAGATCGCAAAGCTCAGACCCCTTGAACGGGAGCTGGAGCGCATCGCAACACGATGCCACGGAGACCACATCAAGGACTGCTACGTCATCCAGTCGCTGGCCAACCACGAGATGTGCTCGAACGAGCACTGAAGGCGCGCTTAAACCTCGGTCTCCTCGTCGAACCGGCAATAGTAGGTCACCCTGTCAGCCGGACCGTTGGTCGACGGCACGTCGCGCAGGATGACGGTCACGACGGAGCTTTCTTCCGGCGCCACGATCAATCCCGTTATCGTGACCGATGGATGATCGTCCGGCACCAGCTCGAACGTCGTTTCATCGCCTTCGGTGCGGCCCAGGCGCAGCGTGCCGGCATCGTAGTCCCCCTCGGCCGAGAACGTCGTTTCCATCCTGTCCCCATACAGAAAAAGATAGAACTCCAGCTCCGAGCCGAGCGGCGCCCGGCCCCAGAGCCACGCTTCAGCCTTTTCTCGTGAAGGTCTTGTGCGTGAGACGTGGTCGTCACACTCCTGGGACGTGGGCGGCGTCGCCTGATCGGGATACCACAGGAACACTCCAGCCGGAGCGCCCGCCGAGACGCCGACCGTGGCTGCGAGAAATGCCGCCGAAAGGATGATGCGTCCGGCTTGCCTCATACATTTCACTCGATGAACGGCGGCCGATAGTGGGGAGCATCCCTCGGCATCGACCGGAAATGCCAGCATATAGCGACTCAATCCGGAATGGACAGGCGGGCGATCACCGGAAGATGGTTCGATCCGAACCTCGGCCCCAGCGCCAATTCGTCCAGCCCCAATGTCGGCGAAAGGACGACGCGGTCGATCGGCGTGCCGATCCAGGTCAGCGACCAAAGGCGGATACTGAAGCGCGTTGGCAGCGGCCACCAACGCGGCTCCGTCGTCCGATACCCGGTGGAGGACAGGAAGTCCCGAAAGAACGGAGACCACGGCGGCGTGTTCCAGTCGCCAGCCACGACCACCAGCGCATCTGCGGGCTCGGACCTTACCGCAGCTTCCAGGTCTCGAAGATATGCCGTCCGCTCGCGCCAGGCGCGCGGTCCGCTCGGCGTCTGGGGATGGACGGCATAAAGGACCACGACGCGCCCGTCGATCGAGAGCTCGAACCGCACGGCGAACCTGCCTCCCGTATCGGTGCTTTCGGGAAATACGGTTCGCGCGTCGAGAACCGGGAAGCTGCTCAGGAGCTTCATGTCGGTGTTGGCGACAAGGTTGCGGCTGCTCTCGAAAGGCCACCGTCCGCTCGCGATTAGGGCATTCTGCCAGAGGGGCCTCACCTCCTGCAAAACCAGAACGTCCGCGCTGGCGACTTCGGGAATCGCGAGAAAGGGTCGAGGATCCAGATTGTCGACCAGAACGTTGGCCGAGACCACTGTGAACCGCGTTCCCTCCGTGGCCGGCGCTGGCGGTGCCAGCACCATGTAGGGAAAGGCGGCCGCTAGAAGGGCGATCACGCCGCCGATCTTCGTAGCGCGCCGGGGCAGCGCGAAGCCGACGACGAATAGCGCGACCCCCGCAAGAAGCAGATGGGGGCGAATGAAATTCGCGAGATCAGCGAGCCACAGATGGCGGGATAGCGCCATCGAGATGACTTGTGCGGCGGCAAAGCCGAGCTGCGTCAGCACCACCATGACGACGAAAACCATCTGCACTCGGCCGCTGGCTGGCGGTAGAAGCACCGTTGTCGTTCCTGCTGAAGCACCTCGGGGATTACCGAATAGTCCGCTCCACCGGGCGAGACCATTAGGCAATGTGGCGCAGCCATCAAACAAATCCTGAAAATTCCTCTTGATCCTCTAGCAGCTAGAGGTCGTATGCGGTTGCTCCTGAGACATAGGAGTGAAGACCGATGACGGCCCTACAGCGCGAGACCCGCTTTCGAGTCGAGGGCATGGACTGCGCGAGTTGCGCGGCCAAGATCGACACGGCCGTTCGCCGGATCCCCGCCGTTGCCGATGTCAGCGTCTCCGTCGTCGCCGGCACGATGACAGTGACCCACGGCCCGGAAGTCGACCTCGACGGCGTAGCGCGCAAGCTCGGCAGCCTTGGCTACAAAGCAACGCCCTTGTCGCGGACCCGCGAACTGGCCGTCGCCGGCGATGTGAATGCCGGACATGTCCACGGCCCGGATTGCGGGAACGACCATCATGATCGTTCTCATGCGGAGGATGACCATGCCCGCGAAGGCGGACGTCATCGAACCGACGAAGCTGATCCATCTGCGAAGCGCTTGACGGAGCGGTCGGACGATGCGCTGCACGGGATGCACGGCCACGACCACGGACCGACCGACGGTCCCTGGTGGAGCACCTCAAAGGCAAGACTGACCATTGTGTGCGGCGTCGCGTTCGCCGTGGCCTTCGGGCTGTCGCAGCTTCTGCCGCAGACGCAACCCTGGGGCTTCATCATCGCGATGGCGGTCGGTCTGGTTCCGATCGCGCGGCGGGCGCTGTTCGGCGCGCTGAACGGCAGCCCGTTCTCGATCGAGACTCTCATGACCGTCGCGGCAGTCGGCGCCGTTATCATCGACGCCGCCGAGGAAGCGGCGGTTGTGGTCTTCCTCTTTCTTGTCGGCGAACTGCTGGAAGGCATTGCGACGGGCCGCGCGCGCGCCTCGATCCGCGCCCTTGCCGCCCTGATGCCGAAGACCGCGCTGCTCGAACGTGACGGGGCGACGCAGACCGTTCCGGCGGAAAGCCTCTCTGTCGACTCGATCGTGCTGATCCGTCCCGGCGATCGTGTGCCGGCTGACGGTGTGGTGCTTTCAGGCGAAAGCGCGGTCGACGAGGCTCCGGTGACGGGAGAGTCGGTGCCCAAGCGCAAGGAGGCCGGGGACAACGTGTTCGCGGGCACCGTCAATCATGAAGGCGTGCTCCGGGTACGTGTGACCGCGGCGGCGGCCGACAACACGATCGCGCGCATCATCGCGCTGGTCGAGGAAGCCCAGGAATCGAAGGCTCCGACAGAGCGTTTCATCGACCGCTTCTCGAAATACTACACGCCCGGCGTCATGGTCGTGGCAGCTCTGGTCGCAATCCTTCCTCCGCTGCTCGCCGGTGCCGAATGGAACACCTGGATCTATCGCGGCCTCGCGGTACTCCTGATCGGATGCCCGTGCGCGCTCGTGATCTCGACGCCGGCCGCAATAGCCGCCGGGCTTTCCGCAGGCGCGCGCCGCGGCCTGCTGATGAAGGGCGGCGCGGTGCTGGAAAACCTGGGCAAGGTCGATCGCGTCGCTTTTGACAAGACCGGAACGCTCACCGAAGGCAAGCCGAAGGTCACCGACATCGTCGGCGTTGAGCGCGACGAGCGCGAGACGCTCCGCCTCGCGGCAGCGCTTGAAGTCGGTTCCAGCCATCCGCTCGCGGTCGCGATCCTGGCAAGGGCCGAAGCCGACGACGTGGCCGTAGCCGTCGCCTCCGAAGCGGGCGCGGTCGGCGGCCAGGGCGTAGTCGGCACGCTGGACGGTGTGAAGCTGTTCCTTGCCTCACCGCGAGCGGCCGCCGAGCGCATCCCGCTGGACGATTCCCTTTCCGGCCGCATCGCCGCGCTCAACGACGAGGGCAAGACCGTGTCCGTGCTGCTCGCCGGCAACGAGGTCGCCGGGCTGATCGCTATGCGCGACGAGCCGCGCGAGGATGCGAAAGCCGGTATCGCCGCGCTGCGCGATCTGGGCGCCGACGCGGTGATGCTCACAGGCGACAACACCCGGACGGCCAAGGCCATTGCCGCGTCGCTCGGCATGGACGCGCGCGCCGAACTCATGCCGCAGGACAAGCAGAAGATCGTCGGCGAGATGCGCGAAGCCGGCAAGTTCGTCGCCAAGGTCGGGGACGGCATCAACGACGCTCCGGCGCTCGCGGCCGCCGACATCGGCATCGCGATGGGAAGCGGAACCGACGTCGCCCTGGAGACTGCGGATGCCGCGGTTCTGCACGGCCGCGTCAAGGACGTGGCGAACATGGTGGCGCTGTCGCGCGCCACGATGCGCAACATCGTCCAGAACATCGTCATGTCGCTTGGCCTGAAGGCGGTGTTCCTCGTCACGACGGTTTTGGGCGTGACCGGCCTGTGGCCGGCGATCCTGGCCGATACGGGCGCGACGGTCCTTGTGACGGCAAATGCCATGCGTCTGCTCGGTTGGCGAGGTATCCGCGACGGTTGATCGCGGCCGTGCGGCGATGTGCGGCCTTCCGCGCCAGACGAACAACACACAAAACGTCTCGCTAAAAGCGAGAGAGAACAAGTTCAGGGAGAAGACACAGTGCTCCAAACTTTCAGATTTGCAGCGATCGTGGGCCTAACCGTATCGGCGTCGATGCTTTCCTTGCCGGCGGCGTCGCACGACTTCTCCGTTGGTGACATCGAGATCGGCCATCCCTGGGCGCGGCTTGCGCCGGCCAGTGCGCCGGTGGTGGGCGGCTATCTGACCCTGACCAATACCGGCGCACAGTCCGACACCCTGATCGGAGGAACGACGGCCGCCGCGGAACGGGTGGAGATCCACGAGATGCGCATCGAGGACGGTGTGGCTCGGATGCGGCCTCTCCGCGATGGCCAAGAGATCTGGCCGGGAACGAGCGTCGAGCTTGAACCTGGCGGCACACATCTCATGTTCGTCAACCCCGTGCGCGCCCTTTCGGAGGGCGAGCGCTTCGAAGTGACGCTGGCTTTCGCGCAGGCTGGTGACGTGACGGTCGAGTTCGTCGTGCAGAAAGGTCCGGGGGACGAAGCCGGACAAGGCACCGAACACGAGGGCCATGCGCCGTGAATTTCGTGAAACTGTTCCGGATTAGCGTCTGGGCCGCGATTGCCGTGCTTGCCGGCTTTCTTGTCGTATCGACGCAGTTGTCCGACCAACGCCAGCCCGCGGAAGCCGCCATCGGAGCACCGCGCGTAGGCGGGCCTTTCTCGCTGGTGTCGCACAAGGGCGAACGGATCGACAATCGGTCGCTGGCGGGGCGTCCCTACATCGTCTTCTTCGGCTTTACCCATTGCCCGGAAATCTGTCCTACCACCCTGTTCGAGCTGACGGACCTGATGGCCGAGCTTGGTCCGGACGCGGACAAGTTCGAAGTCCTGTTCATCACCGTTGATCCCGAGCGCGACACGCAGGAGATGTTGGCGAGCTATATGACGTCGTTCGACAGCCGCATCACCGCGCTGAGGGGCTCGGCTGAGGAAACAGAGGCCGCGCTGAAAGCCTTCTCGGCCTATGCGGCGAAGGTGCCGCTGGAAGGCAGCCAATACACGATGGACCACACGGCCGGCGTCTTCCTCATCCGGGGCGGCGGCAGCTTCGGCGGCATCCTCGACATGCACGAACCGCGCGAGACGAGGCTGGAGAAACTGCGCCGCCTCGTGAGTGCATAGGCAGGACAGGATGCCGATGCCCGACAAGGTTTCCAGCAGCGCCGTCGAGGAACGAAACTCCTGGTGCCTGTTTCTGGCGTGGCTGATCGCGGTGGCGTCGAGCATGGCCGCGCTTTTCATCGGCGAGATCATGGGGCAGGCGCCCTGCAATCTGTGCTGGTTCCAGCGAGTGTTCATGTTCCCGCTCGCCATTCTGCTCGGCATCGCGGCGTTCCGTCTGGATGTCGTCATCAGGATCTACGCCTTGCCGCTGGTTGTGTTAGGCGCCTCTGTCGCTGCGTTTCACACGCTGATCTACTTCGGCCTCATTGATGAGGGCATAACGCCCTGCACGCGCGACGGTCCGTCCTGCTCGGGAGCCGAGATGACCATTCTCGGCGGCGTGCCGCTGCCGCTCGTGTCGCTGCTCGCTTTCACAGCGATCGGCGGTCTTCTCGCCTTGTGCCGACCTGGAGCTTTCAAATGAATCGTCGACAAGTGACCATCATAGCTGCCGGTGCCGCCGCCGCCGCAATTTTCGGAGGGTCAGCGCTCTATTACAACCGGCCGCGCAGTATCGACCCCTCGGCTGGCGATGCGCTTGTGAGACCGCACGCTCCCGTCATCGGACGTTCGGACGTCCCCGTAACCATTGTGGAGTTCTTTGATCCCTCCTGCGAGGCTTGCCGGGCTTTTCACCCGCTCGTGAAGAACATCCTCGCGCAGTATCCCGAAGACGTGAGGCTCGTGTTGCGATACGCAGCCTTTCATGATGGGTCGGATCAGGCAGTCGGTATCCTCGAAGCCGCGCGACGGCAGAATCTCTTCGAGCCGGTGCTTGAGGCTCTCCTGGCCGCGCAACCTGAATGGGCCATGCACGGCAGGCCCGATCTCGATCGCGCCTGGCAGGCGGCCGCATCGGCTGGTCTCGACGTTGAAAAAGCCCGCCGCGATGCTGGTTCGGCCGAGATCGCGGCCGCGCTCCAGCAGGACACCAACGATGTCGATACGCTAGGGGTTCGGCAGACGCCGACGTTCTTCGTCAATGGCAAGAGTATGTCATCGTTCGGACCCCAACAACTGATCGACCTCGTTGAGGGCGAGGTGAGGCTTGCACGCCGGGGCGGGTGAGCGCCTCGCCGGCGGCGCTCACATATCCGACGAGGTCGGCTCAGTGGTGCTCGGTGTTGAGCTTGCCCGGCGGGTCGACCTGCACGGTGACGTGGTCGATCGCATATCGCTCCTTCAGCCAGGCCGAGACGAGCTGAGGTAGGCTGAGCGGATCGGTTCCCGCCGCCGGGCTGACGTGAACGGTGGCGACACTGGTTTCATCCGTCAGCGTCCAGGCATGAAAATGTCCGGCCTCTGCCACGCCGGGGAGGCTCGCAAGACCGCGTTCCGCTTCGATCTTATCCACGCCCCGAGGAACAGCCTGCAACAGAACGCGGATGGAGTCTGAAACGAGACCCCATGCGGACCTAACGACGAGACCGGCGACCAGCACCGAGAGGATGGGGTCGAGAACCGTCCAGCCCGTCAGCATGATCCCGATCGCAGCGGCAATCGCGCCCACCGAGCCGAGCAGGTCGCCGATGACGTGCAGGAACGCACCTCTGAGATTACTGTCGCCCCTGTTGCCCGACCATAGAATCCAGGCGCCTGCGATATTCACTCCGAGGCCGATCATGGCGACGATCAGCATCGGGCCTGCCAGGATCTCAACCGGGGCATTTATGCGCTGCACAGCCTCCCATGCGATCCAGGCAACGAGCAGGAGCAACGTTGCGCCGTTGGCGAGCGCCGCCAGCACCCTTACCCGGTGGAAGCCATAGGTGCGCTGGGCGTCCGCCGCGCGCCGCGCGATGCGATAGGCGATCAGCGCAAGCAGCAGCGCGGCCGCGTCGGAGACCATGTGGCCGGCGTCGGCGATCAGGGCAAGCGAGCCCGAGAGCCAGCCGCCGACCGCCTGCACGATCGCGTAGCTTGCCGTGAAGATGAGCACGAACCGGATGCGCCGCTCGTTCGAGGCGGTCACGACCTGTCCATGATCGTGATCCCCCTCATGAGCGTGCCCCCCATCCGCGGCGTTCGGGGTTTCCGGGTTTCTGGTCACATCAAGCTCCTCGGGAAAGGCGCCACACGCCCCACCAGGCCGCCGGGGCAAGCAGAACGACGCTCGCCATGCCGGGGAAATAGCCGTAGGGGCGCTCTTCAAAGAGCGGGAATACAAAATGGGCCAGTTCGACCAAGCCCATCGAGACGAAGAAGGTCCAGGCGAGATAGTGGCCGAACGAATTTCCACGCCTCATCAGAAGCGGCACGAGCAGCCATGCTGCGGCCAGCGCATAAAGGAGCAGGGCCAGAGGTGACCCTTCCTGCGGCACGGGCACGCCGGTTAGTTGAGACAGCGCAGGAAAGAAGTCCAACTCACGCTCCTCGACCTTGTGCAGAACGAAGAATCCCAAGGTTAGGAAGTATGGAAGGCGAATGTCGGCGAAAGTTGCAGCGTCTCGCGCAACCAGCCAGACCATCAGCCCGCCGACAAAGCCGAATGCGAACAATGCCATCCCCACAAAGCCGAGCAGAACATAGCCTATGGCGACGATCGCGGCGGTGTGGGCGGCCGCGAGTGCGACCAAGAATCCTTGCGTGCTCATACCTTCACCTCCGAATGGGACACAACGTCGGATGGCGCGTCGAGCCCGCGTGGTGCCGACCGGATCAGTCTGGAGCCGCGTTCGCACCGGCGATCCCCTATCCTGAATGGTGCAAGGCTTCCCTTCAAATGGCCGCGTCCTGCAAGGCTCGCCGGAGCGTCCGGCCGTGCCGATGCGAAACGGCCTTTAGGTGCCTTGATGACTAATTTCTGATGCATGGGTTTCTCGCTTCGATGGCCTTCCTCGAATATCTGCAACCTCTAGCCACTATAGGTACAAGCGAAATCTTCACCCGATGTTACCGGCCCCTATCTAGAACGGGGGGAGCTTTCCGTCGCAAATCTCGAGATCATGCGACCGACATCTGCGACGGAAATTTCTCTTGCCTGTCAGGGGCGGCCGATCTGTCGCGGGTTCCCACGCGTAGGTGTCTGCCTAGAGCTGTACGAGCCACGACAGCGGTACGATTACCGAAAGCAAGACTGGTTGGTGCAAAAGGTAGATCACTAGGCTTCGCCTTCCCATCCAGGCAAGCGCTCGGCTCGATTGCCCGTCAGGGATCAATCGGTCCAGAATGGCTACCTGCCGACCTGACAGCAACCACTTCGCCGCACCGACGCCTATCAGCGTCAGGCCGACCCAGGGAAAGATTGGCACAAAATCGTAGCTCGGCGGCACCCGCTGCGCAAAACCAATCCACGCCAGCCAGCGAGTGTCGAAGATGGCGGACTGCCAGAGCATCGGAACCAGAAAGACGACAATACCGGCTAGAAGGCACACCAAGGCGGGCGTGCGTAAGAACAGGGTGCCGATCAATGTTGCCGCGGCAATTGCATGCAAGATGCCGAAGTAGATAAAGGTCGCCGGAAAGGCGAACCAAGTCACCGCAGTGATCGTGACCGCGGCGAGGACGATCTTAAGCAAGCGTCCGAGATAGCGCGCCGGGTGAAAGCCCTTCTGCGCTGCAAGCACGAGACTTACCCCAACGAGGATCATGAAGCTGCCGGCAAGGCTGCGTCCGAAAGCCAACCACAGCGGGTGATTGGCAATGCCCGAGATGAAGCCCGCAAATTCTATATCCCAGACGAAGTGAAAAAGTACCACCCCGGCGATAGCTACACCGCGGATCGCATCGACAGCTATCACCCGCGTTTTGGTCGACATTCTGCATCAGTTCCCAAGGTTCTTCCCGCGCGGGCCTTCGGCAAAGACTGCAAGCCGGACGCGTACCCCTGACGGACAATCCGATAGACGGATGCAGGCGGAAAATTGCGCAGTTCCGTGCCGACCTTCTCTGCTTTCAAGTCGAGACGCTCCAGGACGCGGTGTGGAACCGGACATCGCCAGCCGTAAGTGAATTGGTAAAAGCCGGCATCATTGTCTAGCAGCCGGAACGCGTTAGTGAGTATTCGCAGCACCTTGGCTGCTGGCATAGACAGCAATGGCAGGCCGCTGATCGCTGCGCCATGACGCCGAGATTGAGGAAGATTGCCTTTCGAGAAGTACGCCGCGTCCACGCGAACGATCATCGCGTCGGGGTAGCGCCTAGCGAGAATATCTGCAAAGTTTTCGCCTAACTCGACCAGGGTGAGGTTTTCAGGGCGTATGCCTCGCCGGATCAGCGCCTGCGTGAAAACTCCCGTACCAGGGCCTAGTTCAAGCACCGGCCCGACAATGGGATTGATCTCACTTGTGATTATCGTCGCGAGATGATCGCTGGATGGGATGGCTGAACCAACCCGCAACGGATCGGCGATCCATGCACGCAGGAAGGTCAAGGTGTCGGCTAATTGCGGCATCGGTAGATCTCACGCAGGCGAAAACCCAGGACAGAAATCAGATCCACGGACCGCCACGAATCAACGACGTGGCAGCGACCGAGGACGTAACTATCCTCCCACCTCCAGCAGCTTGAGGTTCAAGCGCAACTAAGCGGTGTCGGCACCAAAAAATAGCTTTCCGGCCTGTTGATCGGCTCGAAGGCGGTTGTTGACCATTTGAGTCGAGTTGGTCCATCAGGAGTGGTCATCTTTTCTGGTCGACGAACGGGCGATGAAGTCCGAACGTTCTCCCATGCACGGACCAAACCCTTGAATTTGCGGGGCCATATTCGAGCCAGATTTTCTCACTAGGCGGGTCTATCGCAGACAGATTGCCATGCCGTTTGCATCACGCGCACCGTTCTGGGGTGTGCAGGCGCACGATACGTTCGGAAAGCACCGGCTGCCGGGAGGAACACGCTGACACCAATCGCGAAGCCTGTTGCCGACTGCTTCCGGCGTGCTTCGTGAACCAGATACGAAGAGGCAAAGGGGGATCAGTCGCAGTCAATGCCGTCCATCGACGACACTCTTGCTGCTATCGGGAATGAACCGCCATTGGTCGTCGGTGGTAGATCAAAGCCACCCGATCGACGTGAATTGTCGATGCGGTGGCTATGCGGAACATTTTTGACCGGCATCACCTCAAGCGTGTTGATGGGTGCAGCATTGTTTGCGGCCCTCGACGGTCGCGAACTGCTGGCGACACCGCCCGAAGTCCTCAACGCCGCCGCTCTCGAAGCAGCATCCGGCCGGCAGACAACTGGCAGGGCCGATCGGCTGATCCCCACGCGAATGCTGGCAAGGTTATCGGCCGGCAGGCGCATGGATGTATCCACCATGACGAGGCTCGGCGACCGCGACGTAGTTCGTATGCTACCCTTCGTCCAAGTCAGAATGTCACTAGATGCCAGCCACATCTCCAACCGTTCCTATCCTCCTTTCGACCCGTTGGAGGTCTTCGCCGAGGAAGTGCCCAATCAGAGCAATGTGAGTAGCGGTATCATCTATGGCGCAAGGGTGGAGAGCGTAGTCAGCCTGCGCACCGTCGACTTTCTGGTCGAGACCGCTGCATTTGAAGAGGCCAGTGCGCTTTCGTCCGAAGAGGTGGAAGTAGTGGTGCGCAATCTAGGCGCCGTTCTTACTGACGGCGACGTGCAGGTCGCGTCACTCCACTATGTCGATCCGGCGCGCTTCGGCGAGAGCCTGCCCAACCGAGCATCGGACGCTGCGCTGGGCATCCGCATTGTGCCGGAGAACGTGTCGGTCGCGAGGTCGCGGAACGAGAACGTTCCCTTCACCGACTATGCCGAAGACATCGTCCCCTTTCACACCGAACGCAGCATTGCGGAAGCGCTGGCGGAGGCTGGCTACATCGGGACCGACGCTGATGGCATGGCAGAGGCGCTCGCCATCCTGCTAAGGGCGCCGACGCTGCAAGCGGGCAGCGTACTTCGGCTTGGCATTGAGACACAGGACCGAGCTGGCCGCATCGTGCGCGCTAGCCTCTATCGCGGGCGTCAGCATGTCCTCACGGTGGCGCTTGACGACAGGCGGCAATATGTGCGCGGCGACGAGCCGGAGACTAATCCGGCGGTGTTCGCCGCCTACGAATCCGTTCACCCGCCGGTGGCACGGAAGCGTGACGACCTGCCGACCGTCTATGATGGCATCTACCGCGCCGCATTCTCCCACGGACTAACGCGCTCGATGACACGCCAGCTCGTCCGACTGCTCGCCCCTGATGTCGATTTCGAATCGCGCCTCGGCCCGTCAGACCAGATTGAAGTGTTCTTCTCGCAACCTGACGATGACGACAACGCTACGCAGGACTCCGAGCTTCTCTACATCCAGGCCAGTTTCGGAGGGACTGCGCGCGCATTCTATCGTTTTCAGATGGACGACGGCACCATTGACTATTTCGACGAAAGGGGCCGCAGCGCACGCCCATTTCTGCTCCGCAATCCGATCCCCAGCGGTCAATTCACATCCGGCTTTGGAAATCGCCAGCATCCAATACTCGGATACGCTCGCGCCCATACTGGCGTCGATTGGGCGGCTCCCCGAGGAACAGCGATAATCGCGTCGGGAGATGGCATTGTCGAGCAGGCTGGATGGAACGGCGGTTACGGCCGCCAGACCGTCATCCGCCACGCGAACGGCTACCAGACTACCTTCAATCATCAAAGCAAGATTGCAGATGGAATAGTCCCCGGCGCACGCGTGCGCCAGGGTCAGATCATCGGCTATGTGGGCTCCACGGGCCTTTCGACCGGCAATCACCTTCACTACGAGTTGATCGTTAATGGAACAAAGGTCGACCCGATGCGAGTTCGTCTGCCAGCCGAGCGAGCACTGGCTGGAAATGAGCTGGAGGTTTTTCTGACTGAGCGAGGGCGCATCGACCAACTCCTGCAAGATCAGCGTCGTCCTGCAACTGATCTGCGAACACCTGCCTAGCCAGCATTATCCAAGGAGCTTGTGCGACGCGCGAACGGTGCCGGGAACTTTGGCCTCCCCCGAGGGCAAAGCGGACTGCACATTAGCCGCAATAGCATCAGCAAATACACTTGAGATCCCTCCTGTTGGAGCGCCGTCCGTGGTCTTCGTAGCCACTTTTTGGTTCTTTTTTTCCACACTGGAACGGTTCGAAGCGCTTGAAGCTCAGGGGGCTTGAGGTTCTACCCTCCGATGAGACCCTTCCGGACGAGAGCACACGCTTGGCAGGATCGGCGAAGTCTTAGGAGGATGAACGGTGGATCTACGCCACCTTCATTACATCGTCGCCAGCGCGCGCAACGGCAGCTTCAGCGCGGCCGCGCATGAACTCAACGTCAGGCAGCCGATCGTCAGCAAGCGCATCAAGCAACTGGAGGACGAACTTGGCGTCATCCTCTTCGATCGTTCTACTTCTGGCGCGAGCTTGACCGCGATTGGGGAGGAATTCGTTCTTGGTGCACGGCGCATAGTCGAAGATGTTGACCGGCTGGCCGAGCGAGCTAGGGCAAGCGGCGCCGGCAAAGTGGGCCGTGTCGTGGTCGGATTCTACAAGTCGCTCTCTGCCGGTGGGCTCTCCGCGGCGCTCCGCGACTTTCGCAGACAATATCCCGAGATCGAGGTGGAGCTTGTCGAATCGCCCTTCGTCGATCTGTCGGCCAGCTTGCTGTCGGGAGCGATCGACACCGCGATCATCCTCGGCGACGCCGGCAAATGCGAGGCGCTGGATTCGATCGCGCTCTGGTCAGAGCATCTGGTCGTCGCGCTGCCGGAAGGCCATCCTCTCACGGAGAGGCCAGTGGTCTACTGGCCGGAGCTGAAACGTGAGCGCTTCCTTATCAGTCATCACGATCCCGGCCCGGATATTCGCATAGTTCTGCTTCGCCATCTCGCGGCGCCCTCCGACTGTTGATTTCCGCTGAGAGCTGACCCGGGATTTTCGCCGAGAAGTGACCCGCCTTCATGTATGGTTTGGGTCTTAGGTCTTGGTCAAGGTGGGTGCTTTCTCCTTCTTTGTTGGTGTGGTCTGGG
>Ga0226835_1000213_pt1 | contig 92331 bp, 69 predicted proteins | sample LAC_MetaG_1_FD_163627 | JGI IMG/M metagenome (GOLD analysis project Ga0226835, IMG submission 163627) | Anaerobic ammonium oxidizing microbial communities from anammox membrane bioreactor (MBR) in UC Berkley, California, United States -... | ecosystem: Engineered > Bioreactor > Anaerobic >... | reverse complement strand
GAGGGGATGGCGCTGGCGGGGGGCTCGGAGATGGCCTGGGGGGTGGTGCTGGCGGTGTGGCTGGTCGGCATGTCCCTGGGGGCCCGCCTGGGGGTGTGGCTGGGTCGGCCGGCCAGCGGGGAGTGGGGGCCGGCGGCACTGCTGCTGGTCGCCTTCGGGAGCACGGTACTGCTGCGGGCTGCCCCGGCGCTGACCGGCACCCTGGCGGGGGAGGTGATGGCCACCTGGCGGGCGGCCTGGCTGTGGGCGGCGGCGGTGCTGCCGGTGGCCGCCCTGGGGGGGTGGTCCTTCCCCACCCTCACCGCCGCCCTGGGCGGCCCCGCCGGTCGCGCCTGGGCGCTGGAGGCCGCCGGGGCTTTCCTTGGCGGAACGGTGTTCACCTTCGTCCTCGCCGGGGTAGGAAGCGGGGCGGCCCTGGGGGTGGCCCTGGCGGCGGCGGTGCTGCTGGCGCCGCCCAGGGGGTCGCGCTGGGCGGCGCTGGCGGGGGTGGCCATCGGCGTGGGGCTGGCGTTGCCCCTCACGGACGGGGCACTGGCGCGCGCCGGGTGGCGCTGGGCGGGCCATCCGGGGGAGCTGGCAGCGTGGACCAACACGCGGCAGCAGCGGCTGGAGCTGGGGGCAGGGCCCCCGCCGGCGATCTACGGGGATGGCGCCCTGATCGCCGTCGAGCCCGACCCCTTCACCACGGCGCCCCTGGGTCATCTGCTGGCTCTCCTGCACCCACGCCCCCGGGCGGTCCTGTGCGTGGGGTGTCTGGGGGCGGGGGTGCTGCCGGCGCTGCTCCGCCACCCCGTGGAGCACGTGGTGGTGGTGGAGGACGACCCCCAGCTGGCCCGGTACCTGCCGCAGTGGCTGGGCGGAGAGCTGGCCGCGGCGCTGGGCGATGCCCGGGTGGAGCTGCGCGGCGAGGACCCGGTGCGGGCGCTCCAGCGAGACCGGGTGTTCGACCTGATCCTGCTGCTGGATCCGGACCCGGTCACCCTCCGCCACCACCGCACCCGCAGCCGGGAGTTCCTGTCCGCCTGTGCGGCCCGGCTGGCAGCGGGTGGGGTGCTGGCCATGCGCACCGGGGTGTCCGACACCTACCTGGCCGGGCCCGGGGGGGAGCTGCTGGCCACCCTGGCCGCGACGCTGAAGGCGGTGTTCCCCGCCGTCGCCGGGGTGCCGGGGGAGGGGGTCATCCTGGTGGCCGGGCAGGAGGACAGCGCGCCGGCGCCGGAGCTGGACGAGCTCACCCGGCGCTGGTGGCAGCGGGGCGGTGGCGACCCCGCCTTCGACCCCATGCTGCTCGCCGCCCGGCTGGACCCCTTGCGCCTGGCGAGCCTGGCCGCCTTCGTGGCGGCGGCCAGCGCTCCCCCCAGCACCGCCCGGCACCCCCGGGGGGTGCTGCTGGCCACCCTGCACGCCGAGGCCCGGGGGGGGGCGCGGGCCGCGGGCCTGGCGACCGGGGTGCTGGGCATGCCGTCCCGGTGGGCGCTGGTGGGAGTGCTGGCCTTTGCACTGGTGATGGTCTCCTGGGCGCTTGCGAGGGGGGTGCCGGCCTCCCCGCTGGCCGCCTGCGTGGGGTTTTCCTCCATGGGGTGGTGGCTGCTGCTGCTGGGGGCCTGGCAGGCCGCCGAGGGCTCGGTGTACGCCGAGGTGGGGGTGCTGTCGGGTCTGTTCATGGCGGGGATGGCGGCCGCCGCCTGGGGGGTGGGTCGGCAGCCCGCGCCCCTCGCCTGGCTTGGGGGGGCGCTGGCGGGGGGGGCGCTGCTGTCGCTGGCCCTGGCCTGCGCCGTGCCGCTGCTGTGGCCCCGCGCCACCATCGTACCGTTGCTGGTGGTGGCCGGCGCCTGCACCGGCGCCGCCTTCCCCGGGCTGGCCGAGCTGGCCGGCGGCGGCAACCAGCGGCGGGGCGCTGGTCGCAGCTTTGCCGCCGACGAGCTGGGAGCGGCCATGGGGGCGCTGGTCCTGGGCACCGTCGCTTTGCCCTGGCTGGGCTTGCCAGGGGCGGGGGCGGCGCTGGCGGTGATCATGGCCGCGGCCCTGGGTTGCGTGCTGGTGGGGCGACGGCGCCGGGCGAAAGGGTGATCGGCCGAGGGGGAATTGGTGTACGTTAGGGCTTCTTGGGAGGTGGCAGCCGTGGTGATCGACGGGAAGGCGGGGCGGTACCAACGCATCCTCGAGCAGCTGGAGGAGTTGCTCGGAAAGTCCAGCGACCCGGTGGCGCGGATGGCGACGGTGGCAGCCCTGCTGCACCACAAGCAGCCGGCGTTTTCCTGGACCGGCTTCTATCTGCTCAAGCACGGTGACCTGGTGGTGGGCCCCTACCAGGGGCCGGTGGCCTGCCTGGTGCTGCTGCCCCGGCACACCGGGGTGTGCTGGGCGGCGGTGGACCGGGGGGAGCCGGTGGTCGTACCCGACGTGCACGCCTTCCCCGGCCACATCGCCTGCGATCCCCGCTCCCGCTCCGAGGTGGTGGTGCCGCTGCGCGATGGCCACGGGAAGATCGTCGGGGTGCTGGACGTGGACAGCACTCGCCCCGCCGCCTTCGACGGGGAGGACGCCGCCTGGCTGGAGCGCATCGTCGCCCTGATTTTCGGCAGGTCAGGCGCCAGCACTGAGGCGGGTTGATCAGCGGCGGGTGGCCCGCGCAGCAGTGGGTGAGCGACAACCGGGTGAATCCGGGGGCTTGACAAGGCGGAGAGAGAGAGAGAGACAATCCCAAATCGCCGTTAGCACGAAGGAGGAGAGAGCGATGGCGAAGAAGCTGGCGGCGGTGCTTGGGCTCGTCATCCTGTGGGGATTCCTCGGCGCCGGGGGACAGGCGGAGGCTCGGTGGTGGTGTGAACGTGTCGAAACGCCCTCCTATACCTGTGCCTTCTGTTACCACACAGTCATCCTGGACGGGCAGTCGTGCCATCTCTGGGAAGGGTGGTGCAGCGACGGTTGGCACGACACCGGATGGTACTGTTGGTGATCCCCATGCGGCGGCTTGCCCTGATTCTGGCTTTCATGGTCGGCGACGTTGCGGCCGTCACTCTGGCAGACCGGGAGCCTAGCACCCTCGCTGAAAGTGAGTTTTCGTCGGATGTGATGTTTGCCGCCGACGGCGACGGGCGGCTGCTGGCCTATGAGGCCACGGGGAAGCTCTTTTCCCTCTGGGACGACGAGGGGAAGTCGTTGGCGCGCTGTCGGTTGGCTCAGCCGAGCCTGGAAGGCTCGGCCAACGTGGTGGCGGTGCGCGGGGATAAGGCGCTGGTGAGTTTCTTCGAGCCAGCGGCGGGCCAGGAGGAGGCGCGACAGCTGGCGGTGGTGGACGTGGTGCAGTGTCGGCTGGCCCATACCTTCGCCCTGGAAGGTGTGGTCATGGGGGCTGCGGGTTTCGACCAGGGTTGGTTGACGGTGACTCGGGCGCCAGGCACCGCTGTCCACCGTTTTCTGTACCTGAACGATCGCGGCAAGGTAGCTGCCGAGTACCAGCTCCCGCAGGCCCTGCAGGACGCGCTGGAGCAGGAGGAGGTTCCCCCCCTCGCGCGGGGTGGGCGACTGTTGGGCACCGGTCGGGGGCTCGCGCGGCGGGTCGTGATGCTCGCCACCGCTGCGTACGAGATCTGGTTTCCCGCCCAGAAGGGCCGGCCAGCGCGCCGCCTCGATACTCCCGACTGCCTGGCTGCCCGGGGTCGTGCCCTGCAGGGGGAGGAAGCGGAGCAGGAGTTGCGGCGTCGTGCGGCCGGCGCCAGCCAAGAGACCAGGCGGGTGATCGAGGATTTCGTCCTCCGCTCCCGGGCGGGGCGCGCCTCGCCGATGCGCAGTTATGTGGGCGCGGTGGCGACCGCCAGCGCTCGAGGTGATGTGCTGGTCGTTGCCGTGCGCGACCCGCAGCTGGCGGGAGGCTGCCGTCTGGATCTCTGGGATATGTCGGTAGAGGGGTTGGTGGCCGTTCTCCCGCCGCCCGAAAACATCTGCCCGGGCTTTCTTGCGCTCGGGCGCGAGCATCTCTGGGTGCTGAAAGAGGGGCGACTCGTCTCCGTACCTCTGCCCGCCCAGCTGGTACCCGTGGAGGACCCGTGCAAGGCGGTCGCTGCGGTGCGGGGCGAGGGTCTGCCAAGCCGTCAGCTGTAGAAGAGCTGGCGCCCGAGCGAAACTGGAACGCTGGGTATGAGACGGCGAAGGGAAGCGTCACGAACCAGGCGCCCGGAAACCAGCGGGCCCATTCTCGAAGCCGAGAACGGGGCACCGTTTCCTGAGGTCGAGAAAGCCCTCGCCGAGGTTGACGGGTCGCGACACCCCGGCCGGGCTATACTTCCTCGCCCATGTTTCCGCTGCGGGATACCATCCCGTCCCGGCGGCGCCCGGTCGTCACCATCGCCATCGTGGTGGTGTGCAGCTCGGTTTTCCTCTTCGAGCTCATGCTTGGCCCCGAGCTGCCCCGATTTCTCCAGGCCTACGCCTTTGTGCCGGCTCATCTCTTTTACCCGCAAGCGTTTGACACCTCGCTGCCGGCCACCTTCGTGGCCGCGCTGTTCTCCATGTTCCTCCACGGCGGGTGGCTGCACATCATCGGCAACATGTGGTTCTTGTGGGTGTTCGGGGACAACGTGGAGGACGTGCTGGGGCACGGGGGGTACTTCCTCTTTTATCTGCTGTGCGGGCTGGCGGCGACCCTCGCTCAGGCGGTCATCGAGCCGGCCTCCACCATCCCCATGGTGGGGGCCTCGGGCGCCATCGCCGGGGTGCTGGGGGCGTATTTCATCTGGTTCCCGTGGTCGCGGGTGAAGACCTTCGTGTTCCTGGGGTTCTTCTTCACGCTGGCAGAGCTGCCGGCCCCACTGTTCCTGGTGATGTGGTTCGTCATCCAGTTTTTCTCCGGCACACTGTCGCTGGCTGCCGCCTCCAGCGGCGGTGGCGGGGTGGCTTTTTTCGCCCACATCGGCGGCTTCGTGGCCGGCATGGTGGCGGCGGTGTGGCTGCGCCGTCGCGGGATCGCGCGGCCGCGGCCGCGCAGCGTCATCTTCTGGGAGTGAGGCATGGTGAATGAGACGGCTCCGGTTCCTCTGTTCGACCTGAAACGGCAGTGGCGGCAGGTGGAGGCGGACGTGCGCGCCGCCCTGGAGAGGGTGTTTGCCACCCAGCAGTTCATCCTGGGCCCCGAGGTGGCCGCCCTGGAGAAGGAGTGCCAGGAGTACCTGGGGGTGGGGCACGCCATCGGCGTGTCCTCGGGCACCGATGCGCTGCTCGCCGCCTTGATGGCCCTCAACGTGGGCCCCGGGGACGAGGTGATCACCACGCCGTTCACGTTTTTTGCCACCGCCGGGGTGGTGGTCAGGCTGGGGGCGCGGCCGGTGTTCGTGGACATCCTCCCGGAAGACTTCAACATCGACCCGGCGGCGGTGGCCGCCGCGCTCACCCCGCGCACCCGGGCGATCATCCCCATTCACCTCTTCGGGCAGGCGGCGGACATGGACGCCCTGCGCGAGGCAGCCGAGGATGTGCCCATCGTGGAGGACTGCTGCCAGTCCATCGGTTGCCGCTACCACGGCGTGTCCACCGGAGCGCTGGGGACGGTGGGGTGTTTTTCCTTCTTTCCCACCAAGAACCTGGGGGCCTTCGGCGATGGTGGATTGCTGACCACCAACGACGCCGAGCTGGCCCAGCGGCTGCAGGACACCCGGGTGCACGGCATGCGCCCCCGCTACGTGCACCACTTCGTGGGGGGCAACTTCCGCCTGGATGCCATGCAGGCGGCCATCCTGCGCGCCAAGCTGCCTTACCTGGACGGCTGGATCGCCCGTCGCCGGGAGGGTGCGGCCCACTACCGCCAGCTGTTCACCGAGGCGGGGCTCGCCGGGATCGTGGTGCCGCCTGCCGAGCTGCCCGGCCGCGGCCACGTGTACCACCAGTACGTGGTGCGGGTGCCGCGGCGCGACGCCCTGCGGGAGTTCCTCGCCAGCCGCGGCATCGGCAGCGAGGTGTACTACCCGATTGCCCTGCACCAGCAGGCGTGCTTCGCGTCGCTCGGGTACAGGAGCGGAGACTTCCCCGAATCCGAACGGGCCACCGAGGAGGTGCTGGCGCTGCCCATCTTCCCCGAGGTGGAGGCGGCGGAGCGGGAACGGGTGGTGGCGGCGATGGCCGAGTTCTACCTGGGCTCCTAGGTCCCACGAGGGGTCGTGACCAGCTTTCTGCCCCACGCCCCGCGCCTGCGGGCCGCCCTGGCGGTCGCCGACGTGGTGGCGCTGGGGGTGGCGGCGTGGGGTGCCCACCTGGTGCGCTTCGACAGCGCCTGGCGCGGCCCCAAGCTGGAGGTGCTGCGGGCTTCCCCTGGCTTTCTCGTCACCGCCGTGGTGTTGATGTGGGCGGTGGCGGTGGCGGCGGAGCTCTATGAGCCGGTGGGCCTGCGCCGGCGGCGGGAGATGGTGGTGCGGGTGGTGGCGGCTGCCGCCGCCTGGGCGGCCGGCGTGGTCGTGGCCATGTACCTTCTGCCCCGGTGGGAGTTCGGCCGCGGCCTGATGGTGCTCACCGCGGTGGGGTGGGCTCTGCTTGCCCTGCTGGCGCGGCTGGGGGCGCGCACCTGGGTCCTGCGGCGGCCGCGGCCCAGGGCGCTGGTGGCGGGGGGGGAGTCGGCAGTGGCTGCCCTCACCGAGGCGCTGACCCGGCATCCCCTGTCCCCGTGGCAACCGCTACCGGCGGCGGGACTGCGTGGGCAGGCCCTGGGCGAGGCGGCGGCGAGCGAGGGCGCCGTGGCCATCGTGGTGGCCGGGGCCGGGGGAAAGCACGCCCAGGAGCTGGCGGCGCTGCACTTCAGCGGGGTGCCGGTGGTGGCGGCGGCGGAGGTGTGGGCGTGGCTGGAGGGGCGGCTGCCCCTGGACGAACTGACCCCGGAAAGCTTCCTCCACCAGCCGGGGTTCGGAGCGGTGCACTGGACCCTGTTCAACCGCATCACCCGGGTGCTGGACGTGGCGGGGGCACTGGTGCTGTTGCTGCTGAGTCTGCCGGTGCTGGCGCTGGCGTCCCTGGCGGTGCTGCTGGTGGACGGCCCGCCGGTGCTGTACCGCCAGCGGCGGGTGGGGCAACTGGGGCGACAGTTCACCATGGTGAAGCTGCGCACCATGCGGCGGGATGCCGAGAAAGACGGCCCGCGCTTCGCCGCCGATGACGACCCCCGGGTCACCCCCCTCGGCCGGGTGCTGCGGCGCCTGCGACTGGACGAGTTGACCCAGCTCGTCAACGTGCTTTCAGGGGAGATGTCGCTGGTGGGGCCGCGCCCCGAACGCCCCGAGTTCGTGGCCGAGCTGGCGGCGCACATTCCCTACTACCCCTTTCGCCTCGCCGTGCCGCCGGGTCTCACCGGCTGGGCGCAGGTCAACATGGCCTCGGCGGTGACCGTGGAGGAGCACCGCCGCAAGTTGGAGTACGACCTGTTCTTCATCCGCGAGCGCTCGCTGGGGCTGTACCTTCTCATCCTGCTGCGCACCGTGAGCGCGGCGCTGGCGGGGCGGCGACGGTGAAGGTGCCGGCGGTGGTGCGGCGCAACCTGGCCTGGCTCACCGGCGGGGAGGTGGCGATCAAGGGCGGGCTACTGCTGGCTGGGATCGTCATCGCCCGGGGGGGCGGACCCGAGGCCATGGGAGTGTTCACGGTGGCCTTCGGGGCGGCCCTGGTGGCGGCGCAGATGCTGGCCGCCGGGCAGCCAGAGGTGGTGATCCGTGAGGTGGCGCAAAGTGGCCCGGGGATGATGGTCCCTCTGGTGCGGGCGGCGCAGCGGGTGCAGCGACGGATGGCACCGTGGGCGGCGCCGCTGTTGCTCGTTGGCGCGGTGGCCCTGGCCTGGCGCACCCCGGGTCTGGGGTGGGCGTTGCTGGCTTTCGTGCCGTACGCCGCCCTGCGGGCACGCCTGGTGGTGTTGACGGCGGCGTTCAAGGGGCGTGACCGCATGGAGGTGGAGGTGGCGGCGCGGGGGTTGGAGCTGGTGGTGGCCCTGGCGCTGCTGGGTGGGGCGGTGCTGGTGGGTATGCCAGCATGGGCGCCGGGGGTGGCCTTCTCGGTCGGCGCCGCGTTGGGGGTGGCCAGCGTGGGCCGGCAACTGGGACGGGGAGGAGAGGTGGGCGAAGCTCAGGCGGCGAATGAGAACGTCCTGCTGCGCGAGGGGCTGCCCTTTCTCGGCCTGGCGGTGGCGACGCAGCTGCTGATGCGGGTCGAGAGCTTCATCCAGGCCGGGCTGGGAGTGCCGGTGGCCGAGGTCGGCCAGTACGGGGTGGCCCACGCCGCGGTCTGGAGCCTGTTGGCCATCAGTCAGTTGCTGGCCCTGGCCGGCTACCCCAGCGTGTCGCGGGCCTGGGGCGAGGGGCGGCTGCGGCCGAGGCACGCGCTGGCCCTGGCGGCAGCGGGGGGGGCGATGGGGGCGGTGCTGGCCGGGGCGCTGTTCCTCCTGCGGACGCCCCTGGTGCTGGGGGTGTTCGGAGGGGCCTACGGCGCCGCGGCGGGGCTGACCGGGGTGCTGGCGTGGCTGCTGCCCGGCGCCTCGGCGGCCATGCTCATGGGCGTGATCCTGGCGGGCACCGGGCGGCAGGCGTGGTCCCTGGCCAGCCAGGTGGCCCTGGTGACGGGCGTGGTGGTGGGGAACCTGCTCGCCGTACCGCGGTGGGGGGTGGTTGGCAGCGCGGCGGTGGCAGTCGTGGCCCACAGCGTGGCCGGCGTGGTGGTGACCTGCCTGGGAGTGGCCGCAGTCGCTCGCCCGCACGGGATACCTGGAGACCAGCGGGTATGACAGGGTTCTCCGGTGAGGCACTGATCGGTGTGGTGGTGGTGCACTACGGGGACCCCGCGCCCACCGGGCGGTGCCTGGCCTCGGTTCATGGGGACCCGTCACCTGTGCCACGCAGGGTGGTGGTGGTGGACAACTCGGGAAATTTCTCACCCCCAGCCGGCGCCGAGGTGCGAGTGCTGCCGCTGCCCCACAACCCCGGGTTCGGGGCCGGGGCCAACGCCGGGGTGGCGGCGCTGGGCGAGGAGAAGCTCGCCGCTCTGGTGATCCTCAACCACGACGTGGAGTTGCTCCCCGGCTACCTGGCGGCGGTGAGCCAGGCCCTCGCCGGCGACACAGTGGGGGCAGCCGGCGGCCCCCTCTACCTGGGGTATGCCGGGGGACCGATGTGGTACGCCGGGGGACGGGTGAACTTCCTGCTGGGGACGGTCAGCCAGTCCCGCTCCCGGCGGCGGGCGCAGCGAGCGCGAGCGGTTGGTTTCCTCCCCGGCGCGGCCCTGGCGGTGACCCCGCGCGCCTGGCGCGAGGTGGGGGGGTTCGACCCTGCCTTCTTTCTCTACAACGAGGACCTGGACCTCTGTCTGCGGCTGCGACGGCGAGGGTACACCCTGCGCTTCACCCCGCAGGCGGCGGCCGTCCACCACGTGGGAGCAGCGACCGGCTCGCACCGGCGCTCACCCCTGTATCTCGAGCACCTGTCGCGCACCCGCCTGCGACCCTTCCGGCCACTGCTGTATCGCCTCTATCTGGCCGCCTTGCACAGCGGGTACGTGGCCGCGCGGGCGCTGACCCTGGCGGCGAGTCGCGGCGCGGAGGGCAGGGAGCAGGCTCGCGCGTTGCTCCGGGGGCACGGGGCAGCGTTGAGAACGGTGTGGGAACCCATGCCGGACGCGGGTGCCGCGCCGTCGGCGAACCTCGAGGGCCACTCCGAAATCTGAGTCTCTCACTGTTGGGGTTGACAAGCCGACACTGAGATACTAGATTTAGCACTCGACAGGGGAGAGTGCTAATGCCCCCGGTCATCATCGCACAGATCACACCACCTGTGATGGAGGGAAAGGAGAACCAGGTATGAAGGTACGTCCACTTCACGATCGCGTTGTGTTGCGCCGGATCGAGGCCGAGGAGATGGTCCGCGGCGGGATCATCATCCCCGACACCGCCAAGGAGAAGCCTCAGGAGGCCGAGGTGGTGGCCGTGGGCGACGGCAAGCGCGACGAGAACGGCAAGCGCATCCCGATGGATGTGAAGCCCGGCGAGCGCGTGCTGATCGGCAAGTACTCGGGCACCGACATCAAGATCGGCGACGAAGAGTTCGTGATCGTGCGCGAGGACGAGATCCTCGGCGTGGTGGAGAAGTAAGGGAGAAGGAGGGAGCAGATGGCAAAGCAGATCGTCTATTCCGAGGATGCCCGTCAGGCGATCCTCCGTGGTGTCAACAAGCTCGCTGATGCGGTCAAGGTGACGCTCGGCCCCAAGGGTCGCAACGTCGTCTTGGAGAAGAAGTTCGGTTCTCCCGTCATCACCAAGGACGGGGTCACGGTGGCCAAGGAGGTGGAGCTCAAGGACAAGCTGGAGAACATGGGCGCCCAGATGGTGCGCGAGGTGGCCTCCAAGACCTCCGATGTGGCCGGTGACGGCACCACCACCGCCACCGTGCTGGCGCAGGCCATCTATCGCGAGGGGATCAAGAACGTCACCGCCGGCGCCAACCCCATGGATCTCAAGCGCGGCATCGACCTGGCCGTGAAGGAGGCGGTGAAGGCCATTGCCGATCTGTCCAAGCCGGTGGAGGGCAAGGCCATCGCCCACGTGGGGACGATTTCCGCCAACGCCGATGAGGAGATCGGCCGCATCATCGCCGAGGCGATGGACAAGGTGGGCAAGGACGGCGTGATCACCGTCGAAGAGTCCAAGACCATGGACACCACCCTGGAGATCGTCGAGGGGATGCAGTTCGACCGTGGCTACCTGTCCCCCTACTTCGTCACCGACGCCGAGCGCATGGAGTGCGTGTACGAGGGCGCCAAGGTCCTGTTGTTCGAGAAGAAGATCTCCTCCATGAAGGACCTGCTGCCCATCCTGGAGCAGGTGGCCAAGCAGGGCAAGCCGCTGCTCATCGTGGCCGAGGACGTGGAGGGCGAGGCCCTCGCCACCCTGGTGGTCAACAAGCTGCGCGGCACTCTGCAGGTGGTGGGCGTGAAGGCTCCCGGCTTCGGCGACCGCCGCAAGGCCATGCTGGAGGACATCGCCATCCTCACCGGCGGCAAGCTCATCTCCGAGGACCTTGGCATCAAGCTGGAGAACGTCAAGTGGGAGGACCTCGGCACCGCCAAGAAGATCACCGTTGACAAGGACAACACCACCATCGTGGTGGATGACGCCGATCCTAAAAAGCGCGAGGCCATTGCCGGCCGCGTCAAGCAGATCCGCAAGCAGATCGAGGAGACCACCTCGGACTACGACCGCGAGAAGCTGCAGGAGCGCCTGGCCAAGCTGGTGGGTGGAGTGGCGCAGATCAAGATCGGGGCCGCCACCGAGACCGAGATGAAGGAGAAGAAGGCGCGCGTCGAGGACGCCCTGCACGCCACCAAGGCGGCCGTCGAGGAGGGTATCGTGCCCGGCGGCGGCGTGGCGCTGGTGCGCGCCATCGATGCGGTGGAGAAGCTCTTGAAGGAGCAGAAAGGCGACGTGGCCACCGGGGTGCAGATCGTGCTGCGCGCCCTGGAGGAGCCCACGCGGCAGATCATCAGGAACGCCGGCGTCGACGAGGCGGCGGTGGTGGTGCGGGAGATCCGCGCCAAGGGCGGCAACTGGGGGTACAACGCCCAGACCATGCAGCTGGAGGACCTGGTGGAGGCGGGGGTCATCGACCCGGCCAAGGTGACCAAGAACGCCCTGCTCAACGCCGCGTCCATCGCCGGCCTGCTGCTCACCACCGAGGCGCTGGTGGCCGAGATCCCGGAGGAGGAGAAGAAGGCTCCGGCGGCCCCCGGCGGCGGCATGGGCGACATGTACTGATCCCTTCGCGGGAACAAACCTCTTTTCTCGTCTTTGTGTCTTCACCCAGGGGTGGGCGACATCGCTCACCCCTCTTTCTTTGTCCACTCCAGGCGGCGGGTGGCTTGACGGGGACCGGCGACGCACAAGGCCGAGGCTCAGGGCTCGACGCGGTAGTTGGGCGCCTCCTTGGTGATGATGACATCGTGCGCGTGGGATTCCTTGAGGCCGGCGGCGGTGGTGCGCACGAAGCGGGCGCGCTGCTGCAGGGCGGGAATGCTCTCGCAGCCGGTCAGGCCCATGCCGGCCCGCAGGCCTCCCACCAGCTGGGTGAGCTGGGCGCTTAAGGGGCCCTTGTAGGGCACGATGCCTTCGATGCCCTCCGGCACCAGCTTGGCGAGGTGCTCGTCGGCCTGGAAGTAGCGATCGCGCGCGCCCTCCCCGGATTTCATCGCCCCCAGCGAGCCCATCCCGCGGTAGGATTTGAAGGTGCGCCCCTGGTAGAGAATCTGTTCCCCGGGCGACTCGTCCACGCCGGCGAAGAGGGAGCCGATCATGACCGTGTCGGCCCCCGCCGCCAGCGCCTTGGTGATGTCCCCCGAGTACTTGATGCCGCCATCGGCGATCAGCGGCACGCCGGCCTCCCGGCAGGCCCGGGCACACTCCTGAATGGCGGTGATCTGCGGCACGCCGGCGCCGGTCACCACCCGGGTGGTACAGATCGACCCCGGGCCGATGCCCACCTTCACGGCGTCCACCCCCAGGGCGATGAGGTCCCGGGCCCCCTCGAAGGTGGCCACGTTGCCGGCGATCAGGGGGACCTCGGGAAACTTTTCCTTGATGGCGCGCGCCGCCGCCATGACCTTTTCCGCGTGACCGTGGGAGGAGTCCAGGCACAGCACGTCTACCTTGGCCGCCACCAGCATCCGGCAGCGCGTCTCCAGGTCCGGTCCCGAGCCCACCGCCGCGGCCACCCGCAGCCGACCCAGGGAGTCCTTGCAGGCGTTGGGGTACTCCTGCGCCTTCTTGATGTCCTTGACGGTGATGAGGCCTTTCAAGCCGCCGTCCTCGCCGACGATGAGGAGCTTTTCGATGCGGTGCTTGTGGAGCAGCGCCTTGGCCTCCTCCAGGGTTGTGCCCACCGGCGCCGTCACCAGGCGGTCGGCGGTCATGAAGTCGGCGATGGGGCGGCGGGTTTCGGTGCAGAAGCGCAGATCCCGGTTGGTGAGGATCCCCTTGAGGTGACCGTGCTCGTCCACCACCGGTAGCCCCGAGATGCGGAAGCGGGCCATCACCTCCAGCGCCTCACTCACCAGCTGGTCTGGGTGGATGGTGACGGGGTCCACGATCATGCCGGACTCTGACCGCTTCACCATGTCCACCTCCTCGGCCTGCCGCTCGGGGGTCATGTTGCGGTGGATGACCCCGATGCCGCCGTGCTGGGCCATGGCGATGGCCATGTGCGCCTCGGTAACGGTGTCCATCGCGGCGGTGAGGATGGGGATGTTGAGGCGGATGCCGCGGGTCAGCTGGGTGGAGACATCTACCTCTAGCGGGTGGACCGAGGAGCGCCCGGGCAGCAGCAGCACGTCGTCGAAGGTGAGGGCCAGCGGGATCGAATGATCAGCCATGGCGAAGTGTGCCTCACCCCGGCCGCCGCTGGCAAGGGGTGCGGCCGCCAGGCCTTCAATTCATTGTTCGGGTGATACATACAGCGGACGACGTGGCTGCGGTGGCGGCGGGTGGCGCTTCTCGGGGTCCTGCCACACTCCCCGGGGTAACCCCGGGGGTCGTAGATCGGGCAACGCTTCGGCTGGTACACTGGTAACCGCAGTGAAGAAGAGGCTGTCACCCCACTTCTCCTTATACCTATTTTCTACCAACTCCGACGAGGTGCAACGCGCCGACGCCGCCGGGGTGGACGGTTTCGTGATCGACTGGGAACACATCGGCAAGGCGGAGCGCCAGGCGGGGTACGACACGCAGATCAACCACGATACGCTGAACGATTTACGGCGGGTGCGGGCGTGCACCCGAGCCCCGGTCATTTGTCGGGTCAACCCCGTGGGTCCTTGGACGGAGCGAGAAGTGGGCGAGGCCGTGGATGCAGGGGCGACCGAGCTGCTCCTCCCCATGGTGCGCACCGCCGCCGAGGTGGAACGAGTACTCCAGCTGGTGGGGGGAAGCTGTGGAGTAGGAATTCTCATCGAGACCGTCGACGCCGTGGGCGCCGCCGCCGACCTGGCGCGACTGCCGCTGACCCGCGTGTACGTGGGCATGCAAGACCTGGCGATCGAACGCCGAGTCTCCAACCCGTTTCAGGCTGTTGCCGATGGCACTGTGGCATCCTTGCGGCGACTGTTTTCGATTCCTTTCGGTTTCGCCGGTTTGACCCTTCCCGAAGGCGGTTTCCCCATCCCCTGCCGGTTGCTACTGGCGGAGATGGCCCGGTTGCAGTGTGGGTTTACCTTTCTCCGACGCTCCTTTCACCGGGATACCGCTGGACAGGATCTGACCAGTGTCGTGGCCCGTCTGCGCGCCGCCATTGTCCAGATGTTCCAGTTGAGCGGTGCAGCGCTGGAGGAGGAGCACCAGCTACTGCTGGGGGCAATTATGGAGGCAGAGCGGTTCTTTGACAGTCGCAATGGCCCGCACGCCTGAATCCTTCGCCGAGTCTCCGGTGGTGGTAAGCGGCGCCGGAGGCTTCTTGGGATCCCACCTGACACGCAAACTGGTGCAGGAGGGTGCGGAGGTTCACGCCCTGGTACGGTCAGGCGGCAGCCTGGACCGGTTGCAGGGGCTCGAACCCTTTATTCATCTTCATTATCTCGACCTCCTCGAGGGCGACAGGGTGGCTGCCCTGCTGGGAGAGGTTCGGCCCCGGGTAGTGTTTCACCTGGCCATGAAGGGAGGGCATCCCGGCTCCGCCGCCGAGCGCCTGGAATTCCTGAAAGCAAGCCTCTTCACCACCGCTCACCTGCTGGAGGCCTGTCTGCCGCTGGGGCTGGCCCGCTTCGTTCACCTAGGCAGCTCCCTGGAATACGCTCGGCGCTTTCGGCCACTACGGGAGTCCGACCGACTGCGCCCGGCCACTGGCCGGGGGTTCATGAAGGCCGCCGCCAGCCTCCTGGTGCGGTTGTATGCCGGCTGCCAACAGGTGCCGGCGGTGATCCTGCGGCCCTTCAGCGTCTATGGACCGCGGGAGGGTCAGCATCGCTTCATACCCACCGTCCTGCGGGCCGCCTCCAGCGGGCAGCCCGTGGAACTCAGCCCTGGTGCTCCCCGACGCGATTTTGTCTTCGTCGCCGATGTGGCGGACGCGTGCGTACTGGCCGCCCGGCGTCCGGTGCGGCCAGGCACTATCCTCAACGTCGGCACCGGCGTTCAGCACACCAATCTGGAGGTGATCCAGGAGGTGGAAAGGTTGACGGGAAGATCCATCGTGGTGCGGCGCGGCTCTCGTCCGCCGAGCCCCGCTGACACCGAGTGCTGGGTTTCGAATCCGGAGAAGACGCGCAGGGTGTTGGGCTGGCAGCCGCGTTTTGACCTGCGAGAGGGCCTCACGGCCACCCTTGCCTGGCTGGAGGGACATGGCGGAGACGGTCGAACTTAGTGTCGTCCTGCCGGTATATCGCAACCGCGAAGGCTTGCCGGAGCTGGCGCGGCGGGTGCGGCATACCTTGCAGGCGCACTTCTCCCGCTGGCGGGTCATCTTCGTCGACGATGCCTGCCCGGAGGGCTGCGGTGAGCTGCTGGACGAGCTGGCCGTGGAGGAGCCGCGGTTTTCGGTCATCCATCTCCCCCGGAACCAGGGGCAGGCGAAGGCTGTGCGTACAGGCCTCGCCGCCAGCGAGAGCCTCTGGACGGTGGTCATGGATGCGGATCTGCAGGACCCGCCAGAGGCCATTCCTGCCCTCGTGGCTCGGGCTACGCAGGGAAGCGATGGCGTGCCGGCCGTGTTCGCCGGTCGTCGCGGCCGTTATCAAAGCGTCGGCCGCATGCTCACCTCCCGCCTGTTCAAGAGGCTGCTGCAGATGCTGGTGGGCCTCCCGGCCGAGGCCGGGGCCTTCTGCCTGCTCCACCGGGACGTGGTCGCTCGGCTCCTCGGCTGTAGCGTCCTCGAGCCCCATGTGGGAACGATGGTAGGGGCGCTGGGCGTGGCTCTGGCGGTGGTTCCCGTGCCACGGGCTCCCCGCCCCCAGGGGGGGTCGGCCTACACCGCCTGGCTGCGTTTGCGCTTCGCGGCGCGCATCCTCGTCACGGTTGGGCAGCTCAAGTGGCGGTACGGCGGGAGCGGGGATCGAACCCGGGCCCTGAGGAATGATGTTGGTCAGGCTTGAGGGGTGGCGGTGGGGTCTCGGGGCTCTGGTCGGGATTGCGGTACCAGGTGCATTCGCCGGTCCGGTTCGACATGATGAGCTGCCGCTCCACGTAGCTTTCCACCGCGACGGGACGCAGGGACCAATTCCAGCTCTGCAGGCAAACCCAGTCGATCTCGCTCGTCTCGAGCGCCTCCACGAGTTCCTGCTGGCCTCGAGCCCCCAGGGCGGAAAGCAGCGGCAAGATATAGCGGGTGGGGGGCCGGCGCTCGGTGACCAGGTAATAAAAAGGCGCATAGGGGCCCAGGAAAAGGATCTTCTGCTCACCTGGCAGGGCGGCCACGAAGGTGCGGGTGGCCTCCACGGCCGCGAGCTCCTTTCCGGACAGGCGCGCGCCGCTGAGGTGGGGCAGTCGGCTGGGGTGCCAGAACCCCTGCTGCCAGGCGAGCGCGGGGAGGGCGAAGGTGAGCAACAGGGCGCCCGCCGGCAGCCACCGCCAGAGGAGAGGGGGGAACGGCCCGGCTCGCCTCTGGAGGAAGAGGAAGACGGGGACCAGGGCGAGCGGCACGACGGGGAGCACGTGCTCGGAATCCAGGCGGGGCAGGGCACCGGCCAGGGCCGCCAGGAGAAAGAGCGCCAATACCTCGGTGCCCGACTGTTCCGCGGCCTTCCCATGGAACGATCTGACCACCCCCACGAGGGACAGGCCCACAATCAGGAAGCTCAGCGAGCGCAGGGCGAGGCGGAGGATGCTCTCGGCGGGGGTAAAGAGAACCGCTGGTGGCAGGCCCGCCAGCTTGCCCTGAAGGGGCAGGGTGACGGCCTTCTGGACGTACGTACCCTTGGTGCCCCACACCCCGAAGGCGAATTCCTGCCAGGTGCCTGACAGCACCACCGGCAGCAGGCTGACCCCCACCACTGCCAGGAACGCGGCGATCAGGCCGGCGGCTACGCGCCAGCGCCTGGTTCGCTCCCCTACCGTCCATGCCACCAGAACCGCGGCCAGGGTGAGCGCCCCCACGTTGTACTTGGCCACAAAGGCGAGACCTGCGAGAGCGCCGCCGACCAGCCACAGGCGCCCGTCCTGCCGGGCGCGGGCCGTGAGAACCGCCAGCAGGGCGGCCCACTGGAAGAGGTAGGCGAGGGGACCGTAGGGTGCCGCTGGCACGGTGGGGGCCAGCAGGAGGCAGGTGAGCAGGAACGGGAGCGCCCAGGTTCTCTCTCCCCCTATCTGCCGAAAGATGAGAAACGCCAGCCAGGCCGCGCCCGCGGAGACGAGGGCGAGCAGGCCCTTGAGAACGAGGAGCTGGGAGCCGAGGAGCGCCATCACCCCGACGGTGAGGTACAGCGATCCGGGCAGCACGTAAAACGCCACGTCGCGGTAGGGTACGGCGCCCTCGCCAACCAGCTTGGCCAGGGTCAAGAACCACACTTCATCGGCACGGTTGACGCCGGCGAACCAGCTCTGCACGAAGGCAGCGCTGGCCAGAAGGGAAATGGCCAGGACCGACGGAGCTCGGGTCAAAGCCATTTTACCGATCGATCCGCTGGAGCACCGGAACGGTCCTGGTGGCACGGGAGGCATCGGCTGGAGAACCGCTCCGAACAGAGGAATCGAGGCAACTCGCTGTCCACCCGCTGGGCCGGTACCGCCACGGCCCCTGCCGTTGGGGGGCCCAGCCTGTCGGCCCCGGGGTGAAGGATGCCGCGCTCAAGCACGGCTGCCTTCTGGGCACCGCCTCGCGGTGCGGGACAGCGCTCTTCTTAGCTCGAAAGCCGCGGTTGGGTTCGTGACGAGAGGCCAAAGACGCCGATGATGGCGGGCGCACGTAGGGGCGAGGGCGCGAGCCGCACTCTTGACCGTACGGCGCAGCGCCAGAGTTCCCGAGCACGCCCGCCAGCGCGGCGAAATCCGGCCTTGTAGGAGAAGCCAATCGCGGTGTTTGGGCTCAGTTAGATACGCCCACATTGGCGCCGCAGCACTTCTTGTACTTCTTCCCCGAGCCGCAGGGACAGGGGTCGTTGCGCCCCACCTTGGGGGTCTGGCGGCGCACGGTGGTCGGCGGGCCGGCGGTGGGGGACTGCCGGGCCTCCGGCCGCTCGCCGCCCATGGCGCTGGCCTCCGCCTTGGAGGAGTAGGTGGGGGTCTGGCGGCGGCGCACCGGGACGTCCTCCACCAGCTCGACGCGGAACAGGTACTTGACCACCTGGTCCTCGACCCTCTCCATCATGTCCTGAAAGAGCTCGAAGGACTCGCGCTTGTACTCCACCAGCGGGTCGCGCTGGGCGTAGGCGCGCATGGAGATGCCTTCCTTGAGATGGTCGAGGGCGAGCAGGTGGTCCTTCCACTGGGCGTCCAGGACCGCCAGCAGGAGCGACCGCTCCAGGCGATCGAACGCCTCGGCACCCAGGGTGTGTCGCCGGGTCTCGTAGCGCGCCTCCATGGCGGCGTTGAGGGATTCCTCCAGGGTCGGGCGGGTGGCCTGGTCCCAGGCCACGTCGGCATCCGCCAGAGACAGCCCGAACATCTCCTTGAGTTCGCGCTCGAGGCTGTCCCGGTCCCACTCGTCGAAGTGCTTGTCCTCTGGGCAGTGGGTGTCGATGGCGGAGCCGATGATGTCGCGGCTGGCGCGCAGCACCCACTCGCGCACGTTGCGCCCCTCGAGGAAGTCGCGGCGCAGGCGGTAGACCGCCTCGCGCTGCTTGTTCATGACGTCGTCGTACTTCAAAAGGTGCTTGCGGGTCTCGAAGTTGCGCCCCTCCACCTGCTTCTGCGCCCGCTCGATGGAGCGGGTGACCATGCGCGACTCGATGGGGACGTCCTCCTCCATCCCCAGCCGGCGCATCAGCTCCCGCAGCCGATCGGAGGCGAAGATGCGCATCAGGTCGTCCTCCAGCGAGAGGATGAAGCGGCTCTCGCCGGGGTCGCCCTGCCGGCCCGAACGGCCTCGCAGCTGGTTGTCGATGCGCCGGGCCTCGTGTCGCTCGGTGCCGAGGATGAACAGCCCCCCGGCCGCCAGGACCTTCTCCCTCTCCTCGGCGCACTGCCGCCGGTAGCGGGCGAGGGCGGCGGCGTAGCCTTCAGGATCCTTGGCGGGGTCCGCCTCCGCCCTGGCCAGGCCCTCCGGGTTGCCGCCCAGGATGATGTCGGTGCCGCGTCCGGCCATGTTGGTGGCAATGGTGACGGCGCCGAAGCGCCCGGCCTGGGCGACGATGGCCGCCTCCCGCTCGTGGTACTTGGCGTTGAGGACCACGTGAGGGACGCCCCGGCGCTTGAGCATCTCGGAGAGCTTTTCCGACTTTTCGATGGACACCGTGCCCACCAGAACGGGTTGACCCTTCTCGCGCAGCTCCAGGATCTGCTCCACCACCGCCTTCCACTTTTCCCTCTCGGTGCGGTAGATGACGTCGGGGTGGTCGACGCGGATCATGGGTTGATTGGTGGGGATGACCACCACGTCCAGCCCGTAGATGTGCGCCAGCTCGTCCGCCTCGGTCTCGGCGGTACCCGTCATGCCGGCGAGCTTCTCGTACATGCGGAAGTAGTTCTGCAGCGTGATGGTGGCCAGGGTCTGGTTTTCCGCCTCGATCTTGACCCCTTCCTTGGCCTCCACCGCCTGGTGCAGCCCGTCCGACCAGCGGCGGCCGGGCATCAGCCGGCCGGTGAACTCGTCGACGATGATCACCTGGCCGTCCTTGACGATGTAGTGGTGGTCCTTGTGGTAGAGGGAGTGGGCGCGCAGCGCCTGGTTGACCGCGTGCAGTATCTCGATGTTGTTGGGGTCGTAGAGGTTGGGAACGCCCAGTAGCTTCTCGGCCTTGGCCACGCCCTCGTCGGTCAGGGCGGCGGTGTGGGTCTTTTCCTCCACCAGGTAGTCGCCGGTGGTGGAGCGGTTGCCGTACTTGTCCTTGATCTCCTCGCCGCGCACCAGCTTGGGGATGATGCGGTCGACCTTGTAGTAGAGATCCACCGAGATCTCGGACGGGCCGGAGATGATCAGCGGCGTGCGCGCCTCGTCCACCAGGATGGAGTCCACCTCGTCGACGATGGCGTAGACGTGGCCCCGCTGGACCATGCTCTCGAGCTCGAACTTCATGTTGTCGCGCAGGTAGTCGAAGCCGAACTCGTTGTTGGTGCCGTAGGTGATATCAGCCTGGTACGCGACCCTCCGCTCGGCGTCTCCCATCTGGTTCTGGATGCAGCCGACGCTGAGGCCGAGGAAGGTGTAGATCTGCCCCATCCACTCGGCGTCCCGCCGCGCCAGGTAGTCGTTGACGGTGACCACGTGCACCCCGCGGCCGGTGAGGGCGTTGAGCACCACCGGGAGGGTTGCCACCAGCGTCTTGCCCTCGCCGGTGCGCATCTCGGCGATCTTGCCCTCATGGAGCACGATGCCGCCGATGAGCTGGACGTCGAAGTGACGCATCCCCAGGGTGCGCTTGCCGGCCTCGCGGACAATGGCGAACACCTCGTTGAGATGCTCGTCCAGGACCTCCTGGATCAGGGTGCGGCGCTCCTTGGGGTCCTCGGGCAGGGTGGCGGTGGCCGCGGCGACCTGCTCGCGAATGGCGGCGATGCGGGCGCGCAGCGCCTCGTCGCTCATCGCGGCGACCTGCGGCTCCAGGGCGTTGATCTCGGCTATTCGCGGCGCCAGCCGCTTCATCTCCCGCTCGTGGGTCGAGCCCAGGAAGATCTCCATGATCTTGTCGACGACCGTCTTCGGCATACCCACCTCGAAGCAGAAAGGATACTCGCCCCTTTCCGAGCGCTCAACTGCAAGGATTTCACGCCAGCCCGAGGAGACGGCAGAGCAGCAACGTGCCTGCCGGAACCACGAGGGCGCAGCACAGGTTCAGCACCAGACCGTGCCTGACCATGGCGCCGATGGGGACCTGGCCGGAGCCGTAAACGATGGCGTTGGGGGGGGTTGCCACCGGCAGCATGAAGGCCATGGAGCATCCCAGGGCGACGGCAATGGCCGGAGGAGCCGGGCTCGATCCGGCAGCCTGGGCCGAGGCGATGGCGAGGGGGGCGAGCATCGCCGCCGCGGCGGTGTTGGAGGTGGTCTCGGTGAGAAAGATGGCGATGGCACCGAAGAGGAAGGTGAGGGCGACGAGAGAGCGGGCGCCGGTGAGGCTCACCAGGGCTCTCCCCGCCGCCTCCGCCAGGCCCGTTCGCATCATCGCGGTACCCAGGGAGAGCCCACCGCCGAAGAGGAGCAGGGTCCCCCAGTCGATGCGGGCCGCGGCCGTCCAGGTGAGAGTGAATCGGCGCGCCCGCCAGTCCACCGGCAGGACGAAGAGGAGGGCGGCGGTCAGCACCGCCACCACCGGTTCCGGGAACAGGGCGGCGAGAGATTTTGCGACGCCGCTGCCCTCCCCGCCGATGAGCGCCGCGGCGCCCGGGAGGATCCACAGCGTCACGGCGACGAGGAAGGCGATGAGGGTGTTGCACTCCGCCCGCCCCCACCGACCGGGTGCGGTCCTCTCGGCGGCGAGGTGCTGGCCTGCCGCGCGCAGATACCCCGTCTGCCGTGGCAGGGTCACCCGCAGCAGCGCGATGAGCCCGGTCAACATGGTGAGCATGATGGGGGTGGCAAGGAGCATCCAGGTGAAGAACGGCACCCGGATGCCCGCCAGGGTGTCGAGGGAGGAGAGCACGATCAAGTTGGGCGGGGTGCCGATGGGGGTGGCGATTCCGCCGATGGAGGCGGCGTAGGCGATGGCCAGGAGCAGGGCGGTGCCGTACGGCGATCGGCCGGGGGCGAGCGGGGGAACTCCGCCGGCTCCCGACACTCGCGAAACACCCTTCAGTACGGCGAGGGCCAGCGGGTAGATCATGGCGGCAGTGGCGGTGTTGGAAAGCCACATGGAAAGGCCGGCCGTGACGCCGGCGAAGGCCAGGAGGATGCGGGTGGGAGAGCTCCCCAGGCGGGGGTGGGCGAGGATGGCGTGGGCGATGCGGCGGTCCAGTCCGGAGGACAGCATCGCTTCGGCCAGGATGAAGCTGCCGAGGAACAGCAGGATGATGGGGTCCCCGAAGGGGGCAAAGAGTTCCCGCGCGGAGCCCACCCCGCACAGCACGGCGAGCGAAGGGGCGAGCAGGGAGGTGATGGGGATGGGCACCGCCTCGGTGATCCACCACGTCACCACCCAGGCGGTCACGGCGAGCAGGCGGGCCGCCTCGGGGCGGGGGAGCCCGTCAGGGGGTACGACGAGCAGCAGGAGGAACAGCAAGGGACCGAGGAACAACCCCACACTCTGCCGCCCGCGCTCGAAGCACAGATCGGCCGCGGCCGGGTCGCGCTCGGCGTGCCGATGACCACCAGGCTTTGGACGCTCGTTCACGGCATCTCGGGAGATCTCAGGGACTCGAACACTGCTAGCGAGAGTAGCGGGGTCCATTGACGGGTGCAACGCCCTGTTACGAGGGTGTTACGGCCCGAGCCCGTGGGGACGTTACGGTTTCGCCACCAAGTTGCGCCAGGCTCTCTCGCGCAGGGCGCGAGTCGCTGTACGGGCGAAAGTTCCGCGATGCTCCTGGGGGCTGCTGATGGGGTATCTTGATTGCATATCAGATCGAGGAGGAGAGACTTATGCCCATCATCACCATCTCCCGCGGATCGATGAGCGGGGGGACGGCCCTGGCGGAATGCCTGTCGCAGAATCTGGGGGTGCCCTGCGTGGGACGGGAAGAGGTGGCCGAGAAGGCGGGGGCCTTGATCGGCGTCTCCCCGGCGGTGGTGGAAGAAAAGCTCATGCAGTCGCCGGGCTTCTGGGACCGCATCACCGCCGATCGAAGGCGCTACGTGGTGGCGTTGCAGGCGGTGCTCGCCGAGCACGCGTTGAGCGGCAACTTCGTCTACCACGGGCAGGCGGGCCACCTGCTCTTACGCGGAGTGCCGGCGGTACTGCGGGTGCGGCTGATCGCCCCCCTGGAAATGCGGGTGCGCTCTCTGATTGAGCGCCACGGCATGCGGCGGCAAGCGGCGCTCGACTACATCAAGCAGGTGGATGAGGATCGCGTGCGCTGGACCCGCCAGGTCTACGACGTGGATCTGCGGGACCCCGCCCTTTATGACCTGGTCATCAACCTGGAGACCCTGTCTTTGCAGTCGGCGTGTGCGGTCGTCACCGAGGCGGCGGGCCGACCCGAGTTTTCCATCACCCCGGAGGTACAGGCAGCCGTCGAGGATTTCGCCCTCGCCAGCCGCGTCAAGCTGGCGCTGGCCACCCACGTGGCCACGCGGGGCTCGGTCTTCGAGGTCACCAGCAAGGGTGGCGCGGTCACCGTCACCGGGGTGGTGCCGGAGCCGGCCATGCTCACCCACGTGAGCAGCCGGCTGGCAGAGGAGGTGGAGGGGGTGGTGCGGACCGTCGCCGGGGTCGCCGAGGTGAGATTGGATCTGAAGCAGTTTGACGCCTACCACTAGGCGATGGGAGGAGGAGATCCGTGGGCTTTCTGAACTGGCTGCAAGAGTTGGGGCGGGACGCCAATCCCGCCGCCGATGGCTTCCAGGCGTCCATGCTGTACCTGATCGTCAGCGTGGCGCTCCCGGTGACCATCGGCATGTTCGTGGGGTTCGGGTTGCGGTTTCTCGAGCGGGTCTTCGGTGTTGAGCTGGGACGGGGAGGTCACTGATGTCGGTCGCGGACTTCCCGATCAGCGTCGAGAGCTTTCCCTGGCTGGTTCTCTTCGGGTTGGTGGTGGGGGGACTCGGTGGATTCTTCGGGGTCGGGGGCGGTTTCCTCATGGTGCCCATGCTCAACGTGGTGTTCGGTATCCCCTACAACATCGCGGTGGGATCCGACCTCGGCCAGATGTGCGGCATGTCCACCGCCGCCACGGTCCGGCACATGCGCTTCGGTAACATCGACTTCAAGCTGGGTGCCCTGATGATCGCCGGCACCGCGCTGGGGGTGGAGGCCGGCGCTACCATCCTGGAGATTCTCAAGCATTCGGGAGAGGTGGTCATCAACGGCCGCCCGGTGAGCCTGATGACCCTGGTCATGAGCCTGGTGTACGCAGCGCTGTTGATCTTCCTGGGGACCGCCATGATCCGGGAGTCCCGCAGCACCTTGAAGCGCGTCGCCGGCAAGGGGGATCTGGCGGTGGCAGAGGCCCCGGCCTCTCCCGTCGTCCTGCGGCTGCGCACCTTGAAGCTGTGGCCCATGGTGACCCTCCCGGCTTCGGGCATCGCCTCCATTTCGTTGTGGGTGATCCTGATCATCGGATTCCTCACCGGCTTCCTGTCGGGGATGCTGGGGGTGGGGGGCGGCTTTATCCGCATGCCGGCACTGGTGTACATCCTCGGCTGTCCGACGGTGGTGGCGGTGGGCACCGACCTCTTCGAGATCATGTTTTCCTCCGGATATGGTGTGTTCACCCATGCCCTGAAGGGGAACGTGCACCTGGTGCTGGTGCTGGCCTTGCTGGTGGGCACCACGGTGGGGGCCCAGATCGGGGCGTCATACACGCGCAAGGCGGGCGGTCCCTGGGTGCGGTTCGGGTTTGGCTGTCTGGCCTTCCTGGGCGTCATCATGGTGGCGGTTAAACTCTATCTGCAGGTGGTAAGGTAGGAATGTGGGGTCGCTCGGCGACTGGCTCAAGGAGTACGTAGGCAAGCGCCGATCGCGCCGGCGCTCCGTGCCGGTCGCCGAGCGATTCATCCAGTTTCGCAGCATCGGCGCCGCCAACAACTCGTTTCTCGAGAACCTGGCCCACCTGCAGGAGCGCGGTGAGGTGGGGGGGATGAGGGCCGTTGTCTCCGCCTACGAGGGCCTCGCCGGGCCGGTGGGAGCCATGGTCAAGGGTCTGGTGGCGATGACCGGGGGACGCTACGAGAGCCTCGTCCAGCGCTTCGAGGACCTCGATCGAGTGCTGTCCCAGGAGGTCCTCAAGGCCAGGCCCATCGAGTTCGGCCCCCTGGTGATGTGGCCATCCCCGGGAACGACTCTGCACCCCGAGGAGGTGGGGCCAAAGGCGGCGCGGCTGTCGCAGCTGCTCGGTGTTGACGGTGTTCAGGTGCCGCCGTTTTTTGTGGTGACCGTGTACGGCTACCGCGCCTTCGTCGAGGCCAGTGGGCTGCAGGATCTGATCAACGAGTTGATCTGGGACTCGGACTTCTCCCGCAGCGAGGCCATCGAGGTTTTTGCCCACGAGGTGAGGGAAGCCGTGCTGGCCAGCGAGGTGCCACCGCTGCTGGCTGCCGCCCTCGAGGAGGCGCACGGCCGCCTGACCGAGCAGCTCGACTCACCGTGGGGGGTGGCGGTACGCTCCAGCGCCGTGGTGGAGGACTCCGAGTCCTCCTTTGCCGGGCAGTTCGAGAGCATCCTCAACGTCGACCGGGCCGGCCTGCTGGAGGCGTACAAGCAGGTGATCGCCTCCAAGTACCGCCCGGCGGCGGTGCAGTACGCCCTGGCCAGGGGCTTTCTCGACCAGGACGTGGGCATGCCGGTGCTGGTCATGGCCATGCTACAGCCGGCAGCCAGCGGTGTGGCTTACTCCCGCGACCCCGAGGGTTCGCCGGCGGCCATCGTCACCGCGGTTCCCGGCCTCGCGCAGCCTCTGGTGGAGGGGAAAGTCACGCCTGACCGCTTCACGGTGGAGGCCCGCGGTGTGCCGGCCGTCGTGGGCGCCACACGCGGCGACGGCTCGTTGGTGTTGCGCTGCGAGGTAGGGCACGGGTTGGTGGAGGTGCCTGCCGGTGCCCCTTGGGCGCTGGCCACCCGGCAGGCGGTGGAGGTGGCCCGGCTTGCGCGGTCGCTGGAGCAACACTTCGGGACCCCACAGGATGTGGAGTGGGTGCTGGACGAGCAGGGAACCCTGTGGGTGGTGCAGAGCCGGCCCCTGGCGGGGACGGGCCTCGAGGGCGCCGCGCGCGACATGCCCGAGGTGGAGGGGTACCCGGTGCTGGTGCGGGGTGGTCAGCGAGCGGCGGGAGGGGTGGCGTGCGGCAAGGTGGTGCATTGGGTGAGCCCGCAAGGCCGTGCGCTGTTGCCTGAAGACACCGTTCTGGTGGTGCCCACCACCTCGCCCGCCCTGGCCGGTGCGCTGCCTCGCCTGGCGGCGGTGGTCGCTGTCGCTGGCAGTCCCACCGGTCACATGGCCACGGTGGCGCGAGAGTTCGGTGTGCCCTGCCTGGTGGGGGTGACCGATGCCTTCACCCTCCTGCCGGAGGGAGAGGAAGTCACCGTGGACGCCCACGGTGGGCGTGTGTACCTGGGTCGAGTCAGGGAACTCCTGGACAGGGCGCCGCGAACCATGACCCGCGCCGCCCGCGATCCGGTGCGAGAGGTGTTGGCCCGGCTGGTCGAAAGGGTGGCCCCCCTTACCCTCACCGACCCTGACTCGCCCGACTTCCGCCCCGAGGCCTGCCGGACGCTGCACGATGTAGCGCGCTTCGTACACCAGCGGGCGATGATGGAAATGTTCGCGGCCGACACCCTCTCCGCCCGCGAGCGCCGCCAGCTCCACCGCCTCACCTGGTCGCGCCCCATGGATCTCCGCCTGCTGGATCTGGGCGGCGGACTGACGGCCAACGCCGGGAAAGTGGCAAGTTTGGACCAGGTGCTGTCGGTGCCTCTGCTGGCCCTCCTGCGGGGGATGGCGGACGAGCGCCTCTCCTGGTCCGGACCGGTGGGCTTCGATCTCAAGGGCTTCATGTCGGTGGTGGTACGCTCCGCTGCCGACGACCAGCGCTTCGGGGAGCCCTCCTTCGCCCTGTGCGCCCGCGACTACGTGCACCTCTCCTCGCGTCTGGCCTACCACTTTGCCACCGTGGATTCGGTGTGCGGCAAGCTGGTCAACGAGAATTACGCTCGTCTGCTGTTCCACGGCGGAGCCGCCATCGCCCAGCGTCGCGAGTGGCGCGCCCGGTTCCTGGCCAGGGTACTGCACCACTGCGGTTTCAACGTCTCCCATGTGAGTGACCGGGTGGAGGCGGTGCTGGCCAAGCGCCCCGCCGCGATCATCGAGGAAGCGCTGGTGATGCTGGGCCGGCTCATGGTGGCGGCGCGGCATCTGGACATGGTGATGGAGAGCGCCGCCACGGCCGACGCCTTTGCGCGCTCCTTCGTGTCGGGCGACTATGGCTTCGAGATGATGCGACGCCGGCCGGGCTAGGGCGGTGCGTCGAGCGGGAGGCGGGATGACCAGCTCCAGGCGTGCCCTCAACTGGGTCGCAGTGGTGGCGGCAGTGGGAGCTCTCTCCGCCGCCGTGCGATTCACCGTCCTGCGGCCCGAGGTGGTGGAGGTGCTGGTGGCGGAGGTGAGCCGGGGCGCGGTGGAGGACACCATCACCAACACCCGCGCCGGTACGGTGAAGGCGCGGGCGCGGGCCCGCCTGTCGCCGCAGCTGGGGGGTGTGGTGGTGGAGCTACCGGCACGCAAGGGTGCCCGGGTTGCCCGCGGGGACCTGCTGCTTCGCCTGGAGGCCAGTGTGCAGCAGGCCCAGCTTCGCCTCGCCCGGGAGGATGCCCGGGTGGCCGAGGCGCGCGCCGCCGAGGTGTGCCTCGGCGCCGAGCTGGCGGCCCGGGAACTGGTCCGCGGCCGCGCCTTGCTCCACGACGGCATCCTCTCGGAGCAGCAGCTGGATGCCCTGGAGAGCGCCGCGGAGCGGTCCCGGGCGGCGTGCTCGGCGGCGCGGGCGGCGCAGGCGCAGGCGCTGGCGGCGGTGGAGCTGGCCGGCGCCCAGCTGGCGCTCACCGAGGTGCGGGCACCCTTCGACGGTGTGGTGGCGGAGGTGACCACCGAGGTGGGAGAGTGGATCACCCCGGCTCCACCCGGGGTGCCCATCCCTCCGGTGATCGATCTCCTCGATCCCACCTCTCTGTACGTCAGCGCCCCCATTGACGAGGTGGACTCCCGCCGGGTGCGGGTGGGTCAGTCGGTGCGCCTGGGCGTGGACTCCGTCCCGGGCCGCCACTTCGCCGGCCGGGTGAGCCGGGTGGCCCCCTTCGTACTGGACCTCCTGGAGCAGAACCGCACGGTCGAAATCGAGGTGGAGTTCGAAGCCCCCGGCGAGCTGGCCGAGGTGCTGCCGGGGACCTCCGCCGACGCCGAGGTGATCCTGGCGCGCCGGGAGGGGGTGCTGCGTCTGCCCACCTCGGCGGTGGGGGAGGGGGGCAGCGTGCTGGTCCTGGCCGACGGAGTGCTCATCGGCCGAACGGTGTCGACGGGGCTGCGCAACTGGCAGTTCACCGAGTGCCTGGCGGGGGTGGCTGAAGGGGAGCTGGTGGTCACCCTGCGCGACTCGCCGGCCATCCGGGCGGGGGCACGGGCGGTGGCGAGGCGCGAGCGGTGATCGAGCTCGACGACGTCTGGCGGACCTACCCGGTGGGGGAGGGCGAGGTGCACGCCGTACGCGCCGTCTCGGCCCGCATCGCTGGCGGGGAGCATGCGGCGCTGGTGGGTCCCTCCGGTTCCGGCAAGTCCACCCTGCTGCACATCCTGGGGTGCCTGGACCGGCCCACCCGGGGACAATATCTCTTCAAGGGTCGCGAGGTGGGCCAGCTGGCCGAGGCGGAGCGCACCCGCCTGCGCCGCCACGACATCGGCTTCGTCTTCCAGTTCTTTCACCTGCTGGCGCGCCTTTCGGCGCTGGGCAACGTGGAGCTGCCCATGCTGTTCGCCGGGGTCGGGCGGGAGGAGCGCCGGGAGCGAGCGGCGCAAGCCCTGCGGAGGGTGGGGCTGGAGCGCCGCGCCCACCATCGCCCCGACCAGCTCTCGGGCGGGGAGCGCCAGCGGGTGGCCATCGCCCGCGCGGTGGTCATGAACCCCTCCTTGCTGCTGGCCGATGAGCCCACCGGCAATTTGGACCGCAGCTCCGCCGGCGAGGTCATGGCCCTCCTGGAGGAGATGAACCGGGATGGCCTGACCCTGGTGGTCGTCACCCACGATCCCGCCATCGCTGCCCGCGCCCGCAGGGTTCTGCGCATGGACGACGGCCGCCTGCTGGAGGAGGCGGGGGCCGGCTCCCCACCGGCGCCCGCCGCCGGGGCAAACGGTGCGGGGGACGCGTGAGGTTGGCATGAATCCCCTTGAGATGGTCGCCTTTGCCGCCGCCGCGCTGCGCGGCCACCGCCTGCGCGCCGCCCTCTCGGTGGCGGGGGTGGCCATCGGCATCGCCGCCGTGGTTACCCTCACCGCCCTGGGCGAGGGGGCGCGCACCTACGTGGTGGGGGAGTTCGCCGCGCTGGGCTCGAACCTGGTGATCGTGCTGCCCGGGAAGGTGGAGACCACCGGACACGCCCCCTTCGGCGGCGCCGAGAGGGACCTCACCCTGGACGACTACCGGGCCGTGGCCCAGCGGGTGCCGCTGGTGCGGCGGGCGGCGCCGCTGGTGGCCGGCAGCGAGACAGTACGCTGGGGGGAGCGGGGCCGGGCGGTGCCGGTGCTGGGGACCACCGCCGAGTTCGCGGAGGTACGGCGGCTGCGCCTGGCGGCGGGGCGGTTCCTCTCACCCGGCGATCCCGACCAGGGGGGCAACGAAATCGTCCTGGGGGTCAAGCTGGCGCGCGAGCTGTTCGGCTCCGCCAACCCCCTGGGGGAGGTGGTGCGGGTGGGCGCCTGGCGGTTTCGGGTGGTGGGGGTGCTGGCACCGCGGGGACGCTCCCTGGGTTTCGACCTCGATGACCTGGCCTTCGTCCCGGTTCGCACCGCCATGCGCATGTACAACCGCTCTTCCCTGTTCCGCATCCTGGTGGACTGCCACCGCCACGAGGACCTGGAGCGGGTGAAGGGGGAAGTGACCGCCCTGCTGGCCGACCGCCACCGCGCCGAGGCGGTCACGGTCATTACCCAGGACGCCATGATCACCGCGTTTTCCTCCATTCTGCGGGCGCTCACCCTGGCGCTGGCGGGCATCGCCTCGGTGTCCCTGGTGGTGGCCGGGGTGGGGATCATGAACGTCATGCTGGTGTCGGTGTCCGAGCGACGCGCCGAGGTTGGCCTGCTGAAGGCGCTCGGGGCGAGCAACGGTCAGGTGCTGGCGGCCTTTCTGGTGGAAGCGACGCTGCTGTCCACCTTCGGGGGGGCAGTGGGCCTGGCCCTGGGGGTGGTACTGGTGCGGGGACTGGTACAGGTGTTCCCGGAGTTCCCGGCGGCGCCGCCCCCCTGGGCGATGGCGGCGGCACTTGGGCTGGCCCTGGGGGTGGGCATCGCCTTCGGGGTGTGGCCGGCGCGGCGGGCGACGGCCCTGGACCCGGTGGCGGCGCTGGCAAGGCGGTGACGTGAACGCGCTGGACGCCGCCGGCTTCGTCGTGGGTTCCCTCCTCGGCCAGCGCCTGCGGACCGCCCTCTCGGCTCTGGGAGTCGCGATCGGAGTGGCGGCGGTGGTGCTGCTCACCTCCCTGGGGGAGGGGACACGGCAGTACATCGTCTCCCAGTTCACCCAGTTCGGCACCTCGCTGCTGGCAGTCAACCCGGGCAAGGTCAAGACCCTGGGGGTGCCGGGGGTGCTCGGCGGCACCACCCACAAGTTGACCATCGACGACGCCAAGGCGCTGCGCCGCATCCCCGGGGTGGAGAAGGTGGTTCCTCTGGTCATTGGCCAGGCCCGGGTGGAGAGTGGCGGCCGCGGGCGGGCGGTCCATGTCTACGGCGTCAACCACGAGGCGTCTGCCGCCTGGCAGTTCCCGGTGGCCGAGGGCCGCTTCTTGCCGGAACTCGATCCCCACCGGCGGGGGGCGTTTGCGGTCCTGGGGCCGAAACTGGCGCGGGAGCTATTCGATCGCCAGTCGGCCCTGGGTCGCCGGGTGCGCATCGGCGGCAGCTCCTTCACCGTGGTGGGCGTGATGGAGCCCAAGGGGCAGCTTCTGGGGTTCGACCTGGACGACGCCTGCTACATCCCCGTGGCCAACGCCATGGCTCTGTTCAACCTGGACGAGCTCAACGAGATCGACATCCTGGCTGCGAGCACCGAAGTCATCCCCCGGGTGGTGGAGGAGGTGCGGCGGGTGCTCATCCGCCGGCACCGCGGCGAGGAGGACTTCACCATCACCACGCAGAGCGAAATGATGGAGACCTTTGGCCGGGTGATCCGGATCATCACCCTGGCGGTCACCGCCATTGCGGCCATTTCCCTGGTGGTGGGTGGGGCCGGCATCCTCACCGTCATGTGGATCGCCGTCCACGAGCGCACCGCGGAGATCGGCCTGCTGCGCGCCCTGGGGGTGTCTCACGGCGGCGTGCAGGGGCTGTTTCTGGCCGAGGCCATGCTCATTGCCCTCCTGGGCGGCGTGGGCGGCGTGGCGGCGGCGGTGGCCGTGGTCGCCGGCGTGCGCGCCCTGGTGCCGGGGGTTCCCCTGGCCACCCCGCCCACCGCCCTCGCCGCCGCCCTCGCCATGAGCCTGCTGGTGGGGGCGGCCAGCGGCGTCCTGCCGGCCCGCCGCGCCGCCGGCCTCGACCCCGTCGACGCCCTGCGCGCCGAATAGGCCGCCTCTGCGGGCGCGCTGGCTCCTGCGGTGGTGGTGGCCGCGTTGGCGCTTGCGGGGGCAGAGAGGGGCTGGGAGGCAGGACACCGGTGCCGCTTCTCTCTCCGGGGGGGGCCGTTGCGCCCCTCGCCAGGAAGCGTCAATTTTCCTGGCGGCAGCCCGGAGTGTGTCCGTTCGACTTTCCTCCCCGTGGCCCGTGCTGCTTGCCTCGGGGCGACCGGAGAGCCGGCGGCCGCGTGCGGGCGAGCTCTTCAGCGACGGCAGGGCGAGGAGGGCTCAGCCCGAAAACGGCGGTTGGCTTCTACTGCGAGGCCGGATTTCGCCGCGCTGGCGGGCGTACTCGGGGACTCGGGCGCTGCGCCGTACGCTTGCGAGTACGGCTCGCGCCCTCGCCCCTACCTGCGCCCGCCATCATCGGCGTCTCCGGCCTCTCGTCACGAACCTAACCGCGGTTTTCGGGCTCAGGAGCCTGTCCAGTGGGTCACCCCTCGCGCCAGGAACTCCTCCAGGGCAATGCCGTCTCCGCCGACGAGCAGCGTGCGCCAGGGGTTGAAGGCGCGAGCGAACGTCGCCATCCCCGGACGTGCCCGAACCCTTGCCGTGCTTGTGATCTCGATGGCAATGAGGCGGCCGCCAACGCGCACGACGAAGTCCACCTCGGCGTCCCGTTCCCGCCAGTAGAACAGCTCACATTCGCCGCAGGCGGCGGCGTTGGCCAGATGCGCGCCGACGGCAGACTCCACCAGCCGCCCCCACAGCTCGGGGTGACCTCGGATCTCCGCGGGTGACAGGCCGGCGGTCGCGGTCATCAGGGCGGTGTTGAGGACCTGCAACTTGGGGCTGGAGCCGCGGCTGCGCGCGGCATTCCCGGCAAACTTCTGCAGGCCGCAGACCATCCCGGCGCCGGCCAGCAGCTCCAGGTAGTGGGCCAGGGTGGTGGTGTTGCCGGCGTCCTGGAGCTGGCCGAGCATCTTGGTGTAGGAGAGCACCTGCCCCGAGTAGCGGCAGGCCAGCTCGAACAGCCGCCGTAGCAGGGCCGGCTTGTCGATGCGGGTGAGCAGCAGGACGTCGCGGGAAATCGAGGTTTCGATCAAGCTATCCGTCACGTAGCGGCGCCAGCGCTGGGGTTCTGGCGCCAGCGGGGCGGCTCCGGGGTAGCCGCCGAAGTAGAGGTAGCGCTCGAGATCGAAGCCGAAGGCGGCGCGCATCTCGGCGAAGGACCAGTGGGGCAGGTGCAGCAGTTCGAAGCGTCCGGCGAGGCTCTCCGTCACGCCCCGCGCGACCAGCAGCGGCGCCGACCCCAGCAGCACCACCCGCAGCGGCAGCCCGTGCCGTGTGTCCTCGTCCCACAGCCGTTTGACGGTGTCCGACCAGCGGGGGATCTTGTGAATCTCGTCCAGCGCGAGCACGGCGCCGGCGGGGCCAGCTTCCCTGGCCTCGAGGCGCGCCGCCTCCCACTGCTGGGCGATCCAGGCGGCGTCACGCAGCGTGGGCTCGTCGGCGCTCGCGTAACGGAGCGCCCCCTCGAGCTCCTCGCCGACCTGCAGGACGAGGGTGGTCTTGCCTACCTGCCGCGGGCCGGCCACCACCTGTATAAAGCGACGCGGCTCCTGAAGCCGGCGTTTCAGCTCGGCGGCGTGCGGACGTTGGAACAGGGTTGACATTTTACTTCTCATGCTGAGTAATTTTACTCATGGTTCTGAGCAATGCAAGTTCGCCATCCCTCGCAACGGAATGCGCTGGGGCACGAGGGGGCGCTGACGCCGGTTACAACGGCCTGTGGGTGAGAGCCTTCCGCCGGGCGGCCAGGACTCTGCCAGGTTCCGCTCCTCATGATTCGGATCATCGGCGCGCGCCGGGCGCTCGTCTTGCGAGCAGCGGCGCGGCCTGCGATGATCTCAAGGCGCGGCGCGCCGCGGGAAGGTGGTGCGGATGGGCGGTTTCCGCAGTCTTCTCCAACGCCTCCGGGGAGGGGGGGGAGGCTCGCCGTTGTCGTTGCGGGCGCGCGTCGCGGTGTTTCGCGAGCTGCTTCACGCCAACAACCAGGCCCTGGGGTACCTCGCCGAGATCCAGCAGACCCTGGCCGGGGAGCGGCCGGCCACGGCGCGGGAGGTGCAGCGGCTGCTGGCCGGCGTCTCGGTTCAGACCTACCGGATGATCACCAACCTGGCGCGCATGACGGGACGGCCGCAGCCGCAGCTGGAGCGCACCTTCGCCCGCCTCCGCGAGGCCATCACCCGCAAGGCGGAGGTGGTGCCGACGCTCAAGGAAGTGGGGCTGGTAGTGCCTCTTGACGAGGTGGATGCCTCCCTGGTGGAGGTGGTGGGGCAGAAGAGCGGCTTTCTGGGGGAGGCGCGCCGCGTCCTCGGCGGGCGAGTGCCGCAGGGGGTGGCGACCACGGTGCACGCCTACGAGGCGCTGCTGGCGGCCGACGGTCTCGGGGACCGGCTGGCGGCCATCATGAGCGGCGTGGACGCCGAGTCGGTGGAGGCCTGTTTCGCCGCCTCGGCGCAGGCCACCCAGGCGATTCTGGCGGCCCGGGTGCCGGCCGAGCTGGAGCAGGCGCTGCGCCAGGCTGTGGCGGCGTTGCCGGGGGGGGATGGGCTCAAGCTGGCGGTGCGCTCGTCGGCACTGCAGGAGGGGGGACCGGAGATGTCCTTCGCCGGTCAGTACCGCTCCCTGCTGAACGTCGAGCGGTCCGGGGTGGTGGACGCCTTCAAGGAGGTGGTGGCGTCCAAGTACTCGCCCGAGGCCATCACCTACCGGCTGCGGCGGGGGTTTGCCGATGCCGAGGTGGCGATGTGTTGCTGCATCCTCACCATGGTGCCGGCGCGCGCCGCCGGGGTGCTCTATTCGGCCAACCGCACGGCGAGGGGGGCGGCGGTCCTGGTGCAGGCGGTTCGTGGGTTGGGGCTTGCCGCGGTGGACGGGTCGGCGGCGCCCGACTCCCTGCTGGTTGATCGGCGCAGCCTGCGGGTGGTGGAACGGCGACGGGGTGAGCAGCGGGAGGTGATTCGCGCCGCCGCCAGCGGCGGCACCGAGCGGGTGTCGGTGGCCCCCGCGGGGTCTGCCGAGGTGCTGACCGATGCAGAGGCGGTGGAGCTGGCGAGGGTCGCCCTGGACCTGGAGCGCGTCCTGGGAATGCCAGTGGACATGGAGTGGGCGTTGGATGCCGCGGGAGCGCCGTGGGTTCTGCAGGTCCGGCCGCAGCCGGAGCACGGGGAAGAGGCAGGGGCCGCCATCGACGAGCCCGTCGCCGGGACCCCGGTGCTGGTGGGGGAAGGGTCGCGGGTGAGCGGCGGTGCTGCCGCCGGGCCGGTGCATCGGGTGGAGAGCGACCTGGATATCCTGCGCTGTCCGGCGGGGGCGGTGCTGGTCACCCGGGAGGCCAGGCCTCGGCTCGCGGTGCTGCTTCCCAGGGTGGCGGCGGTGGTGGCGGACATGGGTGAGGTCACTGGCCACCTGGCCACCGTGGCGCGGGAGCTGGCCGTGCCAGCGCTGTTCGCCACCCGTCGGGCGACCGAGCTGCTGCCGCCAGGGGAGGTGGTCACGGTGGACGCCGACGCCGGGGTGGTGTACCGGGGTCGGGTAGAGGAGGCGCTGGCGCGGGCGGCGGAGCGGCCGCGGCCCTCGTTCGCCAACCCCAACGTGGAGCGGCTGGCGGCGGTGGCGGAACTCATTGTCCCCCTCACCCTGCGCGACCGCCTGGCGAGCGGGTATTCGCCAGGCAAGTGCAAGACCCTGCATGACATCATTCGCTACTGTCACCAGGCGACGGTAGAGGCCATGTTTTCCGCCGGGGACCGGGCGTCCCGTGCCGGTGAGCGCCTTTACAAGCTGGTGTCGGAAGTGCCCATCGACTGCCGGCTGCTGGACCTTGGAGGCGCGGTGCGGGCCGGCGTCGAGCCCGGGGAGATCACCCTGGCGGAGGTGACGTCTCGGCCTCTGCGCGCCCTGTGGCGCGGAATGACCGATCCCCGAGTCGCCTGGAACGTGACCAAGCCAGTGTCCCTCAAGGGGTTCGCCTCGGCAATCGTGAACTACAACTTCGACCAGGACGCCCGCCTGCGGGCCATGGGCGAGCCCTCGTACGTCTTTGCCTCGGACGAGTACTTGAATCTGAACTCCCGCATCGGGTATCACTTTTCCACGGTGGACGCGAGCATCACCGAGCGGGAGGAGTCCAACTACGCCTCGTTCCGTTTCGTTGGCGGCTCCACCGGCATTGACCAGCGCAGCCGGCGAGCGGAGCTCATCCGCCGGCTCCTGGCGGCGCGCGGGTTCGAAACCGACTGTCGCGCCGATCTGGTGAACGGGCGGGTGCGCTTCCGCCCCGCCGCCGAGATGGAGGAGCTGCTGGTCTATGTGGGTTTGCTGATGACCTACGTGAACCATCTGGACATGGTGTTGATCTCCGATGCCCTGGTGGAGCAGTTCGCCGAGGCGTTCCTGGCCGGTAACTACGGCTTCAAGGGGGAGGTGGGCGGTGCCGTCTAACCCCTACCGTCGGATGCGCCGGCAAATGGTGGCGGTGTTGCTGGCCTTCGGCCTGGTGCCCCTGCTGGCCATGGGGGTGGCGGGGTACGTGGCGAACCGCGCCGCCATCGAGACGCGGACGCGCAACTTGCTCGAGGCCATGGTGAAGAACCGCAAGGCCACCATCGATCTTTTCCTCGAGGACCGCATGCGAGACCTGGAGCTGGTGGCGGCCTCCTTTTCCGCCGAGGCGCTGAGGGACGAGGCGAGGCTGGATGCACTGCTGGCGCAGCTGCGGCGCGAGCATGGGGGGATCATCGATCTCGGCCTCATCGACTCCGACGGCGTGCACCGCGCCTACGTCGGGCCGTACAACTTGCGCGACCGCAACTACAAGGACCAGGACTGGTTCGAGCACGTCATGGTGCAGGGGCGCTATGAGTCGGACGTGTTCCTGGGGTTCCGGCGCTTCCCCCACATGGTGATGGCGGTGCGCAAGCGCGATGCCGGGCGCGACTGGGTGCTGCGCGCCACCATCGACACCGACATGCTCTCGGCGCTGGTCCGGGAGGGGGGGATCGAGTCGGGGGCCGAGGTCTTCATCCTGAACCGGGCAGGGGAGTACCAGACGGCGACGGCGGCGCACCATCAGCTGATGGCCCCCTCGGATCTGGGCCCGTTGCCGGTGCACTCGGGGGTGAGGGTGGTGGAGCGCCGCCGGGGGGGGAGCACGGAGTTCATCGCCACCATCTGGCTGCGGGGCGGTGCCTGGGTGCTGGTGGCGCGGCAGGAAGCACCGGGGTTGTCGCAGCTGCTCAACGCCCACCCGGCGGTGCTGGGGGTGTTCATCGCCGGGCTGATGCTCGTGCCGCTGCTCGCCCGGGTGGTGGTCAGGGCCCGCTTGCGGCAGATCCGGGCCATGGAAAGCGAGCGGGCGAGCCTCTTCGAGTCGGCGGCGCAGGCCCAGAAGATGGCCGCCATCGGCCGCCTGGCGGCCAGTGTGGCGCACGAGATCAACAACCCCCTCGCCATCATCGATGCGCAGGTCGGCGTGCTTACCGACTCGCTGGACGACCTGTCGGGGGTGGGCGAGGCGTCCGAGTGGCGCGCCCGCCTGGGCAAGATCGCCGCCCAGGTGGATCGCGCCCGCAAGGTGACGCACCGGTTGCTGGGCTTTTCTCGCCGGGTAGGGCCGGATATCGAGCCGGTGGACGTGGCGGCGGCGCTGGAGGAAACGGTGTCGTTCGTGGAGCGGGAGGCGCTCGCCTCGTCCATCCGCATCGTGCGGGAGGTGGAGCGTGATGTGCCCCTGATCCGCACCAGTCTGGCGCAGATGCAGCAGGTGTTCTTGAATCTGATCAACAACGCCATCGACGCCGTCGGCTCGGGCGGCGAGGTGCGAACCAAGGTCCGGGCGGCCAAGGACGGCGTCGAGGTGACCATCGCCGATAACGGGCCTGGTATCCCACCGCGCGATCTGGACCGCATCTTCGAGCCGTTCTTTTCCACCAAGGCCGGGGAGCGGGTGCACAGCGGCCTGGGTCTGGCGATCTGCAAGGACGTGATGCAGGCGCTGGGAGGACGCATCTCGGTGGCGAGCACGGTGGGCAAGGGAACCTGTTTCACCTTGTGGTTCCCCCTGGACGCGGAGGTAGGGGATGTCGGACCTCAGGCTACTGCTGGTTGACGACGAGGTGGAGTTTTTGGAGCCGACGGCGGCCCGACTGGCGCGGCGGGGCGTCAAGTGCACCGCCGTCTCGAGCGGAGAGGACGCCGTTCGAGAGCTGGAGGCGGCCGCCTTCGACTGCGCCGTGGTGGATGTGAAGATGCCCGGGATGGACGGGCTCGAGCTGCTGCGCCGTATCACCCGCGACTTCCCCGGCTTGCCGGTGATCCTGCTGACCGGCCACGCCTCGGTGGAGCTGGGAGTGAAGGGGATGGAGCTGGGGGCCTTCGAGTACCTGCTCAAGCCGGTGGAGTTTGACGTCCTGCTCGACACCATCCGGCGTGCCGCGGCGATGCGTTCCGCGTGATGGGCGGCTGGCTCACCCGGCTGCGCAGCCTCTTCAACCCCTCTCGTGGGGATCGCCCCGTGCTCGGCTCCGCCGCCTTCCGACTCAAGTACGAGCGCTTCCGGGAGTTATTGTCACTCAACGACGCTGCCCTCCAGCTGTACGCCGATCTGGAGGACATGCTTGCCTCTTCAGAGGCGTTCGCCCTCGATTCCACCCTCCAGCGGACCCGCAAGGCGGCCCTCGACGTTTTCGTCATGGTGAAGAACCTGAACCAGATCGCCGGGGGCCAGTACCACGATCTCTACGACGCCATGCAGCGCATCTCGGGCCAGCTGGACGCCGAGTTCCTGCGGCTGCGCGGGGCAGCCCAGGGGCCGCTGGTGGTGCCTCTGGCCCGACTGCGGGCCAGCGACGTGCCCGCCGCCGGCGCCAAGATGGCGAACCTGGGCGAGGTGGCCAGTCGCTGCGGCCTCGCGGTGCCAGAGGGCTTCGTCATCTCGACGGCGGCGTTTTCGCGTTTCATGGCCGAGAACGAGCTGTGGGAGCGCTGCGAACGCCTGGAAGGAGTGCTGGAGACACACGGTCCCGAGGTCCTGGCCGAGGCCTGCGCCGAGGTGCACGAGGCGATTCTTGCCGCGGCGCTGCCCCAGGAGCTGGAGGCGGCCATCGAGGACACCTTCGAACGCACCTTCGGCGAAGAGGAGGTGCTGGTGGCCATGCGGTCCTCGGCGGTGGGGGAGGACGCGGTGGCCGCCTCCCACGCGGGGATTTACTACTCCCAGCTCAACGTCCCGCGGGGCGAGGTGGCCGCGGAGTATCGCCGGGTGATCGCCTCGGCGTTTTCCCCGGTGGCGGTGGCGTACCGGCTGGAGCGCGGGTTGACCGCCGGCGAGTCGGCCATGGCGGTGGGGTGTCTGCGCATGGTGGAGCCGCGGGCAGCCGGGATCATGTTTTCCCGCCACCCGGAGGATCTGGACCGGGACGAGGTGATGATCGCCGCCACCTCGGGGGTAGCCGCCGGGGTGGCGGCCGGCACCGAAGGAGGCAGTGTGTGGACGGGGACGCTGGGTGGCCGGTTCGAGGGCGAGGGGACGTTGCTCTCCCAGGAGGATCTGCTGCGCCTGGCGGCGGCGGCGCGCACGCTGGAGGCTCACTTCCGCTCCCCCCAGGACGTGGAGTGGGCCATCGACCGGGGGGGCAGGCTGGTCATCCTGCAGACCCGGCCGATGGTGCCCGTGGCCTGCGAGATCGTCGAGAACTCGACCCTGACCGAGGGGCTACCGCTGTTGCTGGAGGGTGGCGCGGTGGCTTGCCCGGGGCTGGGGGGCGGCCCGGCTGTCGTCGTTGCGGGGGAGGACGATCTGCGCGGCTTCCCGTCGGGGGGGGTGCTGGTGGCGCGGCACTCGTCGCCCAAGTTCTTGCAGGTGATGAACCGTTGCTCCGCCATCGTCACCGAGGTGGGCTCTCCCACCGGGCACATGGCCATCCTGGCGCGGGAGATGGGAGTGCCGGCTTTGGTCGGGGTGGCAGGGGCCCTGACGGCGCTGGCGGAGGGCGAGGCCGTCACGGTGGATGCACGAGCGCGGCGGATCTTTGCCGGGCTGCCGGCCGACGGCAAGGCGGGGCGACGTCGACGGCCGGGGCGGGCGGACTCGCCGGCGGTGCGGGCGCTGAGGCGAATTGCCGCCCTGGTGACCCCTCTCCACCTGACGGATCCGGCGGCGCCGGAGTTTTCCCCCGCCCACTGCCGCACCCTGCACGACATCACCCGCTTCGTGCACGAGAAGGCGTTCGAGGTGATGTTCCACTTCGGCGACGCGGCCGGGGAGGACCGGCACAACTCGTACCGGCTGGCGGCCGAGCTGCCGATTGAAATTCGCGTGTTCGACGTGGGCGGGGGGCTCGCCGAGGAAACCTACGTCGGGCACACGGTGCCCGTTTCCGCCGTCACCTCGGTGCCCATGCGCGCCTTTCTCGATGGCATGCTGGACCCTCGCCACGCCTGGCGCCACCCTCGGCCAGTGTCGGTAAAGGGTTTCCTCTCGGTGCTGGGGGAGAGCATGGCCGGTCCCCCTCCCCAGGCGCAGAAGCTGGGCCGGCTGTCCTACGCCATCATTTCGGACCGCTATTTGAACTTCTCCACCAAGGCCGGATACCACTTTTCCACCGTGGACAGCTACTGCGGTCGCAGCACCAACAAGAACTACATTCACTTCCGCTTCTCGGGCGGGGCCGCCGACGCGCAACGCCGGGCCAGGCGTATCGTGTTTCTCACCAAGGTTCTGGAGGCTCTGGAGTTCCGCGTCAAGGCCAAGGGTGAGATCCTGCATGCGCGGCTGGACAAGTACGAGGAGGAGATCATCGTCGCGCGCCTCGAGGATCTCGGTCGCATCACCATGTGCGCCCGCCAGCTGGACATGCTGATGGACAGTGACTCCAGCCCCGAGTTCTTCGCCCGCGCCTTTCTCGCCGGCGAGCTGGACAAGTTCTACTGAAAGGCTGCCCATCTCGAGCTGGCAGCGATCAGTGCAGCTCGATCCCCCACAGATCGTGGACATGGATGATCCCCAGCACCGTGCGGTCGGGCGCGGCCACCACCACCGAGGTGATGCGCTTCTCCTCCAGCAGGCGCAGCGCCGCGGTGGCCAGGGCATCCGGGGCGATGGTGACCCCCCCCGGGTGCATCACCTCGCCGGCGGTGAGGGCGAGGGGGTTGGCGTGGGCCTCCATGAGGCGACGCAGGTCCCCGTCGGTGATGACTCCCAGGAGCTTGCCATCGTCGTCCTGAACCGTGGTAATGCCGAGGCCCTTGCGGGACATCTCGTAGATGACGTCCTTCATGGCAGCGGTGGGCGGCACCCGCGGCACCTGCTCGCCGGCGTGCATCAGCTCCTCCACGGTGCGCAGGCGCAACCCCAGCTTGCCGCCCGGGTGGAGCCGTGCAAAGTCCTGAGGTTGAAAGCCCTTGCGCACGGACAGGGCGATCGCCAGGGCGTCGCCGAGGGCCAGCGAGGCGGTGGTGGAGGCGGTGGGGGCGAGGTTGTTGGGGCATGCCTCGCGGGTGACGCCCAGGTCCAGGTGGATATCGGCGTGGCGCGCCAGCGGCGAAGAGGGGTTGGAGGTCAGCGCCACCAGCGGCGTGCCCAGGCGCTTGAGGTATTCGACCAGGCGCAGCAACTCCTCGGTGGTGCCGGAGTTGGAGATGGCCACCACCACATCGGCGGGGGTCACCATGCCCAGATCCCCGTGGATGGCCTCGGCGGGGTGCAGGAACATTGCCGGTGTGCCGGTAGAGGCCATGGTGGCGGCCAGTTTGCGGCAGATGATCCCCGACTTGCCCATCCCCGTCCACACCACCCGGCCGCAACAGTTGGCCAGGAGGTCCACCGCACGGGTGAAGGTGTCATCCAACCTGTCGCACAGACGCAGGATGGCCTCCGCCTCGGTCCGCAGCACCTCGCGCGCCAGCTGGACCGACATCGTGCCGCCTCCCCTCAAAACTCGCGATCGATGACGTAGCGGGGGGCCTCGGCGAGGGCGTCCCGCTCGACGCCGGCGGGCAGAGCGGCGGCGCAGGCGGTGGCTCGCTCGGCGAAGCTCATGGCGACCTGGCGCACCTCGTCGACGATGCCGTGCCGATCGAGGAGGGCGCGGATGTCTCTTTCGGCGTCGGCGCCCAGATGGCCGGTGGTGAGCACCTGGGCCAGCTTCTCCCGCTCGGAACGTTTCAGGCGAGGGAGCAGCCGGATGAACGGCAGGGTGAGCTTGCCCTCCCGGAGGTCGGAGAAGACCGGTTTTCCCAGGCTCGATTCGGAGGCGGTGAGGTCCAGGAGGTCGTCGGCAATTTGAAAGCACACCCCCAGGTGGGTACCGTACTCCGTCAGGGTGGCGCGGTGCCGCGCGAAGGCCGGCTCGAAGAGGGCGGGGATGGAGGTGGCCGCCGCGAAGATGCCGGCGGTCTTGCGGCGCACGATGTCCATGTAGGTGGCCTCGTCGGTGTCGAGCCGGCCGCTCATCCTGAGACCGATCATCTCCCCTTCGATCATCTCGATGGTGGCGCGGGAGAGCACCCGCATCACCGGGACGTCATCCACCTCCAGCGCCAGCTCCATGGAGCGGGTGTACAGCCAGTCTCCCAGTAAAACCGTCAACTGATTGCCCCACCGGTGGTTGGCCGTGGGGCGACCGCGCCGCAGGGCGGCGTGGTCGATGATGTCGTCGTGCACCAGCGTGGCGGTGTGGATCATCTCGATCACCGCCCCGTAGCGCACGTCCCGATCCCCCTGGTAGCCCAGGAGGCGCGACACCAGCAGGACCATGGCTGGCCGCAAGCGCTTGCCCCCCCCTTCGAAGACGTAGGAGCCCGCCTCGCGTACGGATTCGGGCGCATCGGCCAGCTGCGCGCTGATGAACCGTTCCACCTCCGCCAGGCGGGGCGTGATGAGCCTGAGAGCGTTCGCCATCGCGCCGCCTCCCAAGCGCACTGCCGCAGCGGTACGTGCGTTCAGCGTGTACTCCTTCCCGTGGCTCCGCGGCCACCGTTCATGGTAGTGGGAACGGCGTGGCGTGTCATCCATCTTCCGGCATGCACGGCAACTCCCCAGGGAGGGACGGGGAAAAGGCGTTATCGGGGGGAACGGAGCGCCGCCGCCAGCGCTGGAAGCGGAACTCGTTGCGATCGCCGGTGGTGTCGTGTACTACCACCTCCACAGGCAGGTTATCGTTCCCAAGTCGCACCTCGATGCGGGAGAGGCCCTCCGTCGGACGTCGCGGCGTGAGGATCAGAGTGCGCTCAACCGCCTCGATCTGGAAGGCGGAGCGTGCCGCCCCGGGGTCCAGAACTGCGGCCAGCGGCAGGCGATCCAGGGCGTCCTGGGCCAGGCGCACCGCCTCACAGGTTCCGGCTTCCATGTCAACCATGCGCGCCAGGGTGTCGCGCACCGCGAACACCCGTTTCGAGTACTCGAAGCGCACCCGGTCGGGAGGTCGCAGCAGTAAGGTGCCAGTCTCCTCCGTGCCGCGGGAGAACCCTGCGGGCACGTAGCGCTGGGTAAACGTCGCCTCCCACGCCGGGGAAGCGCGCAGCGCCGCCGCCACCGCCTCCAGGTCGGCGACCGGCGGGGCGGCGAGCGCCACGGCGAGGAGCAGTGAGGACACGGCTAGTGGCGAAAGTGCCGGCGGCCGGTGAAGACCATGGCGAGTCCGAGATGGTCGGCGGCGGCGATGACCTCGGCGTCACGAATCGAGCCCCCGGGCTGGGCGATGGCGGTCACCCCCCCGGCGGCCAGCGTTTCGATTCCATCGGGGAAGGGGAAGAAGGCATCCGATCCGGCGGCGGTGCCGGCGAGGGACAGCCCGGCGGCGCGCGCCTTGTCGAGGGCGATGCGGCAGGAGTCCAGGCGGCTGGGCTGGCCGGCGCCCACCCCCACGGTGGCGGTGGGCGAGGCGACGACCACGGCGTTGGAGAGGGCATGCTTGGCCACTCGCCAGGCGAGCGTCAACGCCATCCTTTCCTCTTCGGTGGGGCTGCGGCGGGTCACCACCTGCCAGCTCTCGTCCCACCCCTCGTCGGGGTCCTGGACCAGCATTCCGCCATCGATCACCCTCAGCCTGGGAAGACCTGGCTGGGGCGGGGGGGCCAGGAGAACACGCAAGTTCTTCTTGGGGCGAAACACCTCTTCGGCTTCGGCGGTCAGCTCGCCGGCCACCACCACCTCGGCGAAGAGCTGGTTGAAGGCGCGCGCTGCCTCGCCGTCCACCGGCAGGGTGGAGGCAATGACACCGCCGAAGGCCGACACCGGGTCGCAGGCGAGGGCGCGGGCGTAGGCTTCGGCTGCCGACTGGCCGAGACCCACGCCGCAGGGGGCAGCGTGCTTGATGATTGCCACCCCGGGGGCAGGCAGGTCGTGCACCAGCCGCCAGGCCCCGTCGGCGTCCATGAGGTTGTTGTAGGACAGCTCCTTGCCCTGCAGCTGGCGAAACGCCCCGAGACCGGAGGGTGCGGGCGGGCGAGCCAGCACGGCGCTCTGGTGGGGGTTTTCACCGTAGCGCAGGTGGATCTCCTCCGCCTCCAGCCACGGCGCCACCGCCTCATAGAGGGGCGAGCGAGGCAGCTCGAAAAAGCGCGGCAGGGCGGCGGCGATGGCGGCGTCGTAGGCGGCGGTGTGGCGAAAGGCCTTGAGGGCGAGACGCTGGCGAAAAGCCAGGCTGCCCCCCCCGGCCAGATCCTCCAGCACCGCCCGGTAGTCGTCCGGGTCCACGACGACGGTCACGTGGCGGTGGTTCTTGGCGGCGGCGCGCAGGAGGGACGGGCCACCGATGTCGATGTTTTCGATCACCGCGGCGGCGCTGACCTCGGGGCGGGCGACGGTCTGGCGGAAGGGGTACAGGTTCACCGCCACCACGGCAATGGCGGGCAGACCCAGGTCGTTCAGGACGCCGCGGTGCTCCTCCTCATCCAGGTCGGCCAGGATCGCCGCGAAAACCATCGGGTGGAGAGTCTTGACCCGGCCACCGAGAATTTCTGGCGAGCCGGTGAAGGAGGCCACCTCGCGGACCGTCACCCCGGCACGACGCAACACCTCCGCGGTCCCCCCGGTGGAGAGAAGATCGAAGCCGAGGGCGGCCAGACCGCGGGCGAACTCCTCAATGCCCCGCTTTTCGGATACGGATATGAGAGCCAGGCGATTCACGGGGTTGCGGTTCTCCTTTCCAGACCAGGAAGGTGTCGGCGGCCTGCGGGATGGTCGGAACGAGTCCGCCGGCCTGCCCCCACACCCACGAGGCGAGGTTGACGAAGTTGGTGGTGGCGTGGTTGAGGGTCAGGGAAGCAGCGCCGAAGGTGGTGGAGCGGTCGTCGAGCAGCTGCCACTGGGCCGGTCCGCCGACGCGGTCCATGTCCTCCCGGATGAGCGACTCCAGGGACGCCAGGGGCTGGCGCTGGCGAGCCAGAAATGGCGGGATGCCGGCCCGGGACGAACGCAGCAGGCCGTTCTGCTGCCCGTAGAAGACGATGGGGATGCGGGGCAGGGCGCGAGCCATGAAGGAGCGGAACGCCGCGGCGTGGGGGTCAACACTGCCCGCGTCCAGAAACGGCGAGGCGTGGTCCAGGGTCAGGTGGGCGAGGGCACCGAAACCGCTGATCACCTCCTCGAAGGGCCGCTGTGCCCGGATCGCCTGCGTCAGGCGTTCGCACTGGGCGGTGATGGCTGCGTCGACATTGGGGTTGCCGCCGCGCCGGTGCAGCTCGGCCGGCCAGCGGCCCGCAGCAGCGAAACCGGCGGCAAAGGCCCGCTCGTGGCGAGCCATCTGGCGCGCCAGGTCGGGGGGCAGCCAGGGGAGCGCGCGCTTGCCCAGGTCGGCCTCCAGGGCGGGTGGGTGGAGAGAGCAGGTGGCAGCCAGGAGCAGCGCCAGCATCAATGCATTCTAGCCGATGGAGCCGACCACCGAGAGCCGAGTCCTCGGGGGGGTGAGCAGGGTGCGGTGGCGGGGGCTGCCCCTGCCGCCGAGGCCGGCGCTGGCCCAGGGGTGGAAAAAACGAAGGAAATCTGCTATTATCAATAACTCGGGAGGCGCCCGTGGGCGTCGACACAGCGATGGCGAAGCCGAGTCGGGGTCAGCTCGAGGTGCAGCGACACCGCGATGCGTCCCCCCAGGCCCGCGCCTTTCCGGAACGAACTGAATGACTTGTGATACAATCTCCTGCCGCCCCGCGCCGGGGCGCGTCTTCATCCGGGGGGTTTGATGGCCGATCTTCTGCAATACCGCACTGCCCCTGACGAACCACTTGACTGTCTTTATCTTGTTACCGCTGAAGGACACGATTCCGTCAAGGCTCTCGCGCTACCAGCCAAGGAGAAGCAGGTCGTTGCCAATGTGGTCAAGGAGTTGGGTGTGCGCGGCGTGGAGGGGGAGGTGCTGGTCACCGCCAGCTCGATTTCTTCCTACCACCGCATCGCCTGCTTCGGGATAGGAAAACCCAGCGACTTCACGGTGCCAGCCATGCGGCGTCTGCTCCGCCGCATGCTGGAACAGGCCGGCAAGAACCACGAGTACCAGATCGCCGTTGCCATTCCCCACGTCCCCGACGACGTGGACGCTGCCGACGCGCGAGCCTTCACGCTGGCGGAGCTGGCCCTGGCGGACTATCGCTTCGACCGCTTCCGCTCGCGCCCCGATGAGGCCACCAAGGTGGACGGCGTGCACGTGGTGCCGCTGGTGGGGGAGAGCGAGGAAGAGCTGGGAGCGCTCCTGGACGCGGCGCGCACCATGGATACGCTGGTCCGGCTGGCGCGGGATCTGGGCAATCGCCCCGGCAACGACCTCACGCCGACCCAGTTTGCCGCCGAGGCAACCAAGATGTTCGCGTCGTCGCCGGTGCGGGTCACCGCCATGGGCCGCAAGGATCTGGAGAAGGACGGCCTGGGGGGCATCCTGGCGATCGGGCGAGGCTCGGTCGAGGAGCCGCGCCTGCTGCGCTTCGAGTACCGGGCCAAGAAGCCGCGCACCTCGGTGGTGCTGGCCGGCAAGGGGGTCACCTTCGATGCCGGCGGGATCTCCCTCAAGCCCTCGGCCAACATGGCGGAGATGAAGTACGACATGGCGGGGGCGGCGGCGGTGGTGGCGGCCATGCAGGCGGTGGCGGAGGAACAGCCGCCGCTGAAGGTGACGGGGCTGGTGCCAGTGGTGGAAAACCTCCCCTCGGGCAGTGCAATCAAGCCCGGCGACATCATCCGGCTGTGCAACGGCACCACGGTGGAGATCGACGACACCGACGCCGAGGGAAGGGTGATCCTGGCCGACGTGCTGGCCTACTCCGCCCGCTTCCGGCCCCAGGTGGCGGTGGATCTGGCGACGCTGACCGGGGCCTGCGTGGTGGCGCTGGGCCACGAGCTGGCGGGAATGTTCTGCAACGACGAGGCTCTCGCCGAGCAGCTGCAGCGGCTGGGTCGCCTCACCGGGGATCGCCTGTGGCGGCTACCCCTGCGCCCCGAGTACCGGGAGCTACTGCGTTCGGAGTGGGCGGATATCAAGAACTCCGGCTCCCGCTGGGGCTCCCTGCCGGCCTCGGCGGCGTTCCTCAAGGAGTTCGTCCCGGAAGGGGTGCGCTGGGCGCACCTGGACATTGCCGGGGTGGCCTACCTGCCCAAGAGCCAGAACGGGCTCCCCGCCGGGGCGACGGGTTTTGGCGTGCGGCTGCTGGTGGCGCTGCTGCGCGAGCTGGCCGAGAAGGACTAGCGGCAGGTTCCCGTGTGCCTGCTGCTGGCGGTGCGCAACGAGGGGGCCTCCCGCCTGTGGGTGGGGGCCAACCGCGACGAGCACGTGGCGCGGCCCTGGCGACCCCCGGCGCTGCTGGTGACCGACCCGCCGGTGCTGGGCGGGCTGGACGTGGAGGGCGGCGGTAGCTGGCTGGCGGTCAACCTCCAGGCGGGGTTCGTGGTGGGGGTCACCAACGCCCGCCTGGGCGCCCGCCCGGGCCGGCGCTCCCGCGGGCAGCTGGTGCTGGACGCCGCCATGCAGCCCTCGCTGCCGGCGGCGGTGGCTCTCCTCACCGAGGTGGATGCTGACTCCTACGGGGCGTTCAACCTGTTGCTCGTGGATGCGGCAGCGGCCTACGTGGCCACCAACTACCCATCGCAACGTCTTGATCTGCTAGATGATGCGCTCATTGCCCTGGGCAACGAGCTGCTGGGGGGTGGGGGCGGGCGGACGGCGGCGGCTCTGCAGGCCCTCGAGCCAGCCCTCGGGGGAGGGGACGCCGAGATGCCAACGGCGCTGGCCCGGCTGCTGGCCGACCACCGAGGGGCGGATCCTTTTTGCCGCCACTTTGGCCCCTTCGGGACGGTCTCGTCCACCATCTGCGAGCTGCGCGACGGGCGCCTGACGAGCTATCTCTTTGCCCCCGGCCCACCGTGCCGGACGCCGTTTGCCCCGGTGCCCATCCCCGAGGTGCCCTACTCGTAGCGCAGCGCCTCGATGGGATCCAGGCGAGCCGCCTTGGCGGCCGGGTAGATGCCGAAGAAGATCCCCACCAGCCCGGCGAAGACGAAGGCGGCCAGGACGATTTCCGGCTGCACCAGCACCGGCCAGCCACCCAGACGGGCAATCAGGCGCGCCACCAGCACCCCGATGGCGATTCCCACCACGCCGCCCAGCCCGGAGATCAGGGAGGACTCGATGAGGAACTGCCAGCGGATGTCGCTGCGCTTGGCGCCCAGGGCGCGACGCACGCCGATCTCGCGGGTGCGCTCGGTGACCGACACCAGCATGATGTTCATGATCCCGATCCCACCCACCAGCAGCGACACCGAGGCGATGGCGCCCAAGAGCATGGTCAGAACCGACGACATCTGCGTCGCCATGGAGGCTATCTCCTGCTGGGAGCGGATGACGAAGTCGTCCTCCTGGCCGCGAGTGAGCCGGTGGCGCTGGCGCAGCAGCTGGGTGATCTCGTCGGCGGCGCGATCCATGTGCCGAGGGGAGAGGGCGGAGACCATGATGGTGTGGATGTGGGTGATGCCCAGCAGGCGTTTCTGGGCGGTGGTGTAGGGCACGCACACGACGTCGTCCTGGTCCTGCCCCATCATCGACCCACCCTTCTTCTCCAGTACCCCGATGACGCGGAACGGTACGCCCCGCAACCGCACGACTTCCCCCACCGGGTCGGCCTTGCCGAAGAGATTTTCCGCCACCGTGGCGCCCAGCACCATCACCTTGGTGGCCCCGCGTACGTCGCTGTCGCTGAAGTACGATCCCTTGGCGGTGGCCCAGGCCCGGATGGTGGGATAGTCGGCGCCGGTCCCCTGGACGGTGGTGAACCAGTTACGGTTGCCGACGACGATTTGCCCCGCCGTGCGCACCCCCGGTTCGGCGAGCGCCACCGAGGGGCACTCCCGCTGGATGGCGGCGGCGTCCTCCTCGGTCAGCGACTGCACCGACCCGATGCCGTGCCGTACCCCGGAGGCGGAGCGGGAGCCGGGGAAGATGATCATGAAGTTGGTGCCCAGGGCGCCGATCTGGGTCTGAATGGCCGCCGAGGCGCCCTGGCCGATGGCCACCATGGCCACGACGCAGCCGACGCCAATGATCACCCCCAGCATGGTGAGCAGGCTGCGCATGGGGTTGCGGCGCAGCGCGGAGAAGGCAACCTTGTAAGTCTGGGCCAGGCTCAGCATGGCGTGCTACCTCGGTCGCCGACCCATGGGGGTCATGCCGGCGAGTCCCCCCGCCTCGCCGCTCTGGGCGGTGGCCACGCCCACCACCACCCGTTCGCCACCGCTCAAGGGGCCTTCCTTGATCTCGATGAAACGTCCGTCGGTGATGCCTGGCACCAGCCGCACCGGCCGCAGGGGGGCGGCGGGGTCATCGCCGCTGAGGTACACCTCCACGGCGGCATCGCGCCGCCGGGCAGGAGAGCCCGAGCGAGGGGAGCCGCCGTTGTGGCCGACAGGCCCGGTCCCGCCAGCCTCATCACGGGCCACCTTCAATCCCAGGATTTCCGGCCGGAAGCGCAGGGCCGCCGAGGGCACGCGCAGGGCGTTCTCCACCCGCGCCACCTCGATTCGCACCTCGGCGGTCATGCCCGGCAGCAGCACCAGGTCGGGGTTGTCCACGTCCACCATCACCGGGTAGGTCACCACGTTGTTGGCGGTCTTGGGGGAAAGACGAACCTGGGCGACGCGACCGGTGAACTCCTTTTCAGGGAAGGTGTCCACGTTGAAGGTCACCGGCTGGCCGACCTTCACCTGCCCGATGTCGGCCTCGTCCACATCGCAGGTGAGCTGCATGCGGGTGAGATCCTCGGCGATCGTGAACAGTGTGGGGGCCTGGAACGAGGCTGCCACCGTCTGGCCGACGTCGTAGTCGCGGGAAACGACAACGCCGTCGATGGGAGCACGGATCACCGAGTAACGCAGGTTGGTCTCGGCGCGCTCGAGCGCCGCCTCCAGCTCGGAGACCTGGGCCTGCGCCTGATGGTAAAAGGCCCGCGCCGACTCCAGCTGATCCTCCGAGGACAGCCCGGCGTCGTACAACGCCTGCTGGCGACGGTACTTGGCCTGGGCATCCAGCGCTCCGACCCGGGCCCGCTCCAGCTGGGCACGGGTCTGGTTCACCGCCGCCTCGAACGGGGTGGGGTCGAGGGTGGCGAGAATCTGGCCCCGGCGCACCCGGTCATTGAAATCGGCGTGCAGCGTCGCCACGATCCCCGACACCTGCGAGCCCACCTTGACCGTGGTCAGGGCGGTGAGCGTGCCGGTGGTGCCTACCACCTGCACGATGGTGCCGCGGTCCACGTTGGCGGTGAGGTACTTGGGCGCCTCCGGCGCCTTCTTGCCAAACCCGAACCACGCTGCTGCCAGCACCGCCGCGGCCACAGTCACACCGATGGCTGTCTTCACGACCTTGCTCACTGCTGCCTCCTGCTCTCGCGCCCCCGGGCGGGGAGCACGGGGTGGAGAGACTACGCCATCTGGGGGGAGAAAGTTTCGTCCCCCGGGCGAATTCCCTGAACGTGCAGCGCGGCGGTGGCCAGGCCCTGAAGCCGGCGCCGGGGGGCACGGTCAGCGCAGGCGGTCGCGCTGCAGCATGAGGAGGGTGATGGCGAACAGCAAGAGCCCGGTGGCTCCTCGCCAGAACGTTTCGGGCCCCTTGGCGAGGGCGGCGATCCCCAACGCCCAGCGGCCCCAGAAGGTGTTCACCACGCCGATGGCGAAGCACAGGGCCGCCAGAATCACCAGAACGATGGCTGCCTTCCTCATTCCAGGCCTCCTCCAGTCAGAGGATCTCGCGGCTATTGTACTGCCGTTGACCCCAGCCAGGGTCAGCGACATCGGGCCAGCGCGGCGGCCAGCTCGGCGGCGGAGGTGAACGGCAGGTCGCAGCGGCCGTCGTGGCAGAGGTAGGCCAGCGGTGGCTGCCCGGCAGTTCCTGCACGCCCGGCAAAGAGGGGCACGAGCCGGGTCACTTCGGGGGGGACCGGCGGTGCCGCCCACGCCACCGCGGTGGGCCGAAACGGGGAGGCGAAGGCGGCACGAAGCAGCTCCCGGGTGCCGGGGTGGGAGGCGTCGCCGACAATGACGGCCTGGCTCGGCGGTGTGGAGGCGGCGAGGGCCGCCAGCAACAACCCCGCCGCCTGGTCGGCGGCGCCGGCGATGAACGCGCCCTCGGCCGCCAGCGCCTCCTCCGCCCAGCGCCGCAGCTCCTGGTCATCGGTGAGGGCGGCCACGGTGAGGCAGGCGCGCACCGCCACCGCTGCGGAGGAGGGCGTGGCGCCGTCGTGGGGGGAGCGGGGGCGCAGGGGCAGGGGCTCGCCGTCGTCGGGGGTCTCGAAGAGGACGCCGTTGGGGCCCCGGTAGTGGGGCACGCGCTCACGCAGGACCTGCCGGGCTGCCGCCAGGTAACGGGTGTCCCCGCCGGCCTGGTACAGCTCGGCGAGCCCCGCCGCCACCCAGGCGACGTCCTCGAGGGTCTCGGCGCCGCTGGAAACGCCGTCCTTCCAGGCGCGGACGACGGGCTGCCCGGGGCGGACGCAGCGGGCGAGCAGAAACTCGCCGGCGCGGGCGGCGGCGCCCAGGAAGCGAGGCTCCTCGAGAGTCACTCCCAGGTACGCCAGCGCCCACACCGCCATGCCGTTCCAGCCGGCCAGGCGCTTGTCGTCCAGCGCCGGGGGAACGCGGCGGGCGCGCGCGACCCGCAGGTTGACGCGGGCCCTCTGCAGGAGCTCGCCGAGTCCCTCGCGCGGCACGTTCAGCGAGCGGGCGACGGCAAGCAGGTCGGAGGTCGGCCGCAGGATGGTGCGGCCGTGCTCGAAGTTGCCGTGGGGGGTGACGCCGCAGGCGGCGATGATGGCCGCCGCTTCCTCCTCACCCAGGGTTGCGGCGATGTCCCCGGGGGTCCAGGTGAAGTACCTCCCCTCCTCACCTTCGCTGTCGGCGTCGGTGGAGCTGAAGAACCCGCCCTCCGCACCCTGCATCTCCCGCACCAGGTACTCCGCCGTTTCCCGGGCCACCTCGAGCCAGGCCGGGCGCGCGAGAGCGAGGCCCGCTTCACCGTACAGGCGTGCCAGCAAGGCGTTGTCGTAGAGCATCTTCTCGAAGTGAGGGACGAGCCACTGGGCGTCCACGCTGTAGCGGTGGAACCCCCCACCCACCCAGTCGTACATCCCCCCCCGGGCCATGCCGTCCAGGGTAGCGGAGAGCATGCGCGCGGCCGTGGCGTCGCCCCGCGCGGCGGCGTGACAGAGCAGCGAGAGGCGCGCTGGGCCGGGAAACTTGGGGGCGCCGTCGAAGCCGCCGTGCACCGGGTCGAAACGTCGCGCCAGCGCTGCCACCGCCGCCAAGAGGGTGGCTTGAGCATCCAGGGGGCCGGAGTGGTCCCGGTGGCCGGCGCTGGCCAGGTGGTCGAGCAAGGTGCCGGCCTGGTTCTCGATATCGGCCCGGCGGGTGCTCCAGGCCTCCACCACGGCCACCAGCAGCTCCAGAAACGATGGTCGGCCCCAGCGGCGCTGCGGGGGGAAGTAGGTTCCCCCGAAAAAGGGTTTGAGGGTCGGGGTGAGGAAGACGGTGAGGGGCCAGCCTCCCGAGCCGGTCATGGCCTGCACCGCCTCCATGTACACCGCGTCCACGTCGGGGCGCTCCTCGCGGTCCACCTTGATGGAAACGAAGTGACGGTTCAAGAACGCCGCCACCTCGGTGGACTCGAACGACTCCCGCTCCATCACGTGACACCAGTGGCACGCCGCGTAGCCGATGGACAGGAAGATGGGTCTGTCCTCCCGCCGGGCCTTCTCCAGCGCTTCCTCTCCCCAGGGGAACCAGTCGACGGGGTTGCCGGCGTGCTGGCGGAGGTAGGGACTCGATTCGCGGGCCAGGCGGTTTCTTTTGCCTTCGAGGTACATGGGTCGCTCCTGGGGTGGCGCCTGGGATCGTCGACCTCTGCTGGAGGGCCCCAGATGCGGCAACGAGGGGAACCGAGCGGCGATTCCGCAGGAGCCAATGCTACTCGTGAATTCTTTCTCTTGACGGGGGCGCGGGCACCGGCGATCATTGGCGGCGGGAGGGCTTCATGTTCAGCGATTTCGAGGCGGCCAGACGGCATATCGTCGACACCGGGGTGGAGATGGTGGACTTGAAGTTCACCGACCTGGCGGGGCGCTGGCACCACGTCACCATCCCGGCCAGCCAGTTCAAGGACGAGTTGATGCGGGACGGCGTCGGCTTCGACGGCTCCTCGGTGGGTCTGCGGTCGGTGAAATCCGGCGACATGGTGCTCCTTCCCGACCTGGCGACCGGATTCCGTGACCCCTTCTGGGATTCGCATTGCTTCTCATTCATCTGTTCCGCCTACGAAGCCGACACCAAGCAGCCCTTTGCCCGCGACCCTCGCAACATCGCCCGCCGCGCCGAGGAGTACATGCGGGAGCTGGGGGTGGCGGACGAGAGCTGGTGGGGACCCGAGTTCGAGTTTTACGTCTTCGATCAGGTGAGCTTTGACAACGGCGTCAACCGCGCCTCCTACCGGGTCGACTCGCGAGAGGCGCTGTGGCAGTCGGCAACCGGGGGACTGGGGCATCTGATCCCGGTTCATGGGGGCTACCACGTCATCCCGCCCAAGGATCAGCTGTACAACCTGCGCAGTGAAATGTCGCTGGAGCTGGAGAAGATCGGCATCGAGGTCAAGTACCACCACCACGAGGTGGGGGGGCCGGGGCAGTGCGAGATCGAGACCCCCCTCTTGACGCTGCTGCGGGCCGGCGACGCCACCCAGATCGTCAAGTACGTGGCCAAGATGGTCGCCCACCGCCGCGGTCAGGCCGTCACCTTCATGCCCAAGCCGCTGTACGGCGAAGCCGGCAACGGCATGCACTTCCATCAGCAGCTGCGGCGCGGGGGGCAGAACGCCTTCTACAGCGCCGAGGGGTACGGCAAGCTGTCCGAGCTGGCGTTGTGGTATATCGGCGGTTTGCTGCACCACGGGCCAGCGGTGCTGGCGTTCACCAACCCGTCGACCAACTCCTACCGTCGCCTGGTCCCCGGCTTCGAGGCGCCGGTGAACTGTTTCTTCTCGCTGGGCAACCGCTCGGCGGCCATCCGCGTGCCCAAGTACGCCGATCAGCCCGATACCGCCCGGTTCGAGTTCCGCCCCCCGGATGCCACCTGCAACGTCTACCTGGCGCTGGCGGTGCAGCTCATGGCGGGGCTGGACGGCATCCGCCAGCGGCTGGATCCTCGTCAGCTGGGGTTCGGGCCCATTGATGCCAACATCTTCACCTGGAGCGAGGCGCAGAGGAAGGCGGTCAAGCCCTTGCCGGCCTCCCTCCGGGAGGCGCTGGAGGCGCTGGAGCGGGACCACGAGTTCTTGCTGGCGGGCGAGGTGTTCGACGAGGGACAGATCGCCGAGTGGATCCGCGTCAAGTTCGACGAGTACTACGGCGTGCGCAATCGTCCCCACCCCTTCGAGATCGAGCTGTACTTCGACTTCTAGCCCGCGGCTGCCTCTCCCCCTCCCGCGCCGCCTCTGACCAGCGCGGCGTGGAGGGGGGCGCAGCGCTCCAGGGGGGTGGCCAGGCACATCTCGGTGGTGGCCCGTCGGGTGCCCGCGGCGCTGTGAATGCGCCCCAGCAACCGGCGCAGGTGGGAGGGATCGCGGGCCCGCAGCTTGATCAGCACGTCCCACTCACCGGTGATGAGGTGAACCTCCTCGATTTCGGGTAGCTGGGACAGGCCGGCGAGTCGTTCCTCCAGTCCTTCCCGATCGCTGACCCGCAGGCGCACGAAAGCGGTGAGGAGAAACCCCATGGCCTGCGGCTCCACCCGGGTGAAGAAGCCGCGGATGACCCCCGCCGAGCGCAGGCGCTGCACCCGCCGGTGGACGGTGGCCAGCGCCAGGCCGATGCGGGTGGCAACGGCGCTCAAGGACACCCGGGCGTTGTCGTGGAGGATGCGAAGAATGGAAAGATCCACCTGATCCACCTGCATCACGGCCCTCGCTGTGCGGCGGTGCCAGAAACCCGGCGCGGCTCCGGGGTGCCGCCTCCAAGCCGCGCCTCCGCCACAGGTTGAATATTCTTCCGGAGTATTCCTGACCCGCGGGTTGCAGTCAAGAGAATCTCGGTGGCTCCGGTCGTTCCAGGGAAGAGTATCTCGCGCCCGGTGAGGCTCTTGACATGCCGTCCCGAGGCTGCCAAGGTCGGCACCAACGTAATCAACCAAGGGCGGTGGGCCAGCAGGCAGGGCCGGGCGAGTCACCCGCCGGAAAGGGAGTGGAAGCGTGCCCCGAGGTCCTCCGTTGGAGCAGCAGCTCAGGTGGAGAGGTTACCCGCGCACCTGTCGAAACGCCACGCCGGGCAAGGCTCGAGCATGGCAGGAAAGCCCGACGAAGAGGAGGAAAGTGCATGTCCTTGCAGCAAGATCGGCGTAGTTTCCTGGTTCTGGTGGTGGTGGCGGCGCTGGCACTGGCGTCGGCGGCCACGGCCGGCCAACTGAGGAGCGAACTTGTTCCCCTGGCGGGGAGTGTGACCGCCGGGGAGGAGGTGCTGTTCCGGTTCACCCTGAGCAATACCGGGAAGGACGACGTGTTCGTGCTGGCCTACGAGACTCCCTTGCGGGGGTTCGAGCGCGACCTGCTGCGGGTCACCCGCGACGGCGAGCCCATCCCGTACCTGGGGATCATGGCCCTGCGCCTGGGGCCGGCAGCGGAGGACTGGGTGCGGCTGGGCGCCGGGGAGTCGGTGTCGGCCGTCGTCGACCTGGCGGCCGCCTATGACCTGCGCCGGGGCGGCACCTACACGGTGCAGTTCACCGGGTTCCTGCAGGTGTTCCGGGGTTCCGAGCGGCGTCTGCCGGTGGCCGCGCTGAACAGCGAGGGGGAACTGGACGAAGGGTATCGACGGGGAGTCGCGGAGGCGGTTGACTCTGCCGAGCTCGCCGGTGAGCTGGTGGTGGCCCCGCTGGCGGCGGTGACCATCGAGGGCGATGCGCCCATCCAGCCTGTGGACGAGGAGGAGCTGGTGGCGGGCGCCATGGCCTTCTACGGGTGTTCCAACACCTCGACGCTGACCTCCGCCCAGTCCACCGCCCGCTCCCGCGCCGCCCGCGCTTACAACGCCATCCCCAGCTACAACACTTTCTACCGCACCTGGTTCGGCACCACCTCGTCGTACGTGTCCACGGTCCGTGGTCGCTTCGCCAACTCGTACAATCGCCTCGGCCTGACCGTGGACTACTACTGCGGCTCCTACGCCCCCTACTGTCAGCCCAACTACATCGCCTACACCTACAAGACTACCTCCAACCGCATCTACATCTGTGCCGCCTTCTGGAACCAGAGCGCCTCCGGGATGGCCCACACCATCGCCCACGAGTCGTTCCACTGGAACACCGTGGCGGGCGCCGACGACGTCACCTACGGCTACAGCAACTGCCTCAACCTGGCGTCGACGCGGCCTTACGACGCCCTGCGCAACGCCGACAACTACGCCTACGCCACGACGTACGCGCCGTAGCGGACATCGCTTCCTCCACCTTGCTCGCCGGGGCGGGCCGCCAGGGCGGCCCCCCCGGCGGATTCATGGGCACCGCCCGCAGGATGGCGATGGAGATCAACCCCTGTCCCGAGGGGAGCCCCGCCCGCAGAGTCGGTGCCAGGTGAAGACGGCAATCATCCCTCCGACAATCGCCAGCCGGCGGAGCGCAGGACCGCCTTCGAGGGGCAGGAAAGCCGCTACTCCACCCAGTCGGCGAGGAAAACGTTGGTCTCCCCGGGTCGGGAGTTGAAACGGTTGGAGCCGAACACCAGCGTCGTGCCGTCGGGGGAAAACATGGGGAAGCCGTCGAAGTCCTCGAAGTATGTGACCCGTTCCAGGTTCTCGCCGTTCAGGTCCACCAGGAAGAGGTCGAAGTTGCGGCTGCCGGGCGCGGCCAGGTTGGAGCAGAAGATGACCTTGTCCCCCGAGGGATGGAAAAAGGGCGCGAAGTTGGCCATGCCGTTGGCGGTGAGCTGGCGGACGTTGGAGCCATCGGCGTTCGCCACGAAGATCTCCAGCCTGGAGGGGCGAATGAGGCCCTGGGCGAGCAGGCGCCGGTAGTCCTCCAGCTCGTCGCCCTGGGGGCGAGAGGCGCGCCAGACGATCTTGCTGCCGTCGGGGGAGAAGAAGGCGCCACCGTCGTAGCCGGGGGTGTGGGTGATGCGCCGCACGTCGCTGCCGTCCAGCTTCATGGTGTACAGCTCCAGGTCACCGTCCCGCACCGAGGTGAAGACGATGCGGTCCCCCCGCGGTGAGATGGTGGCTTCGGCGTCGTAGCCGGGAGTGGCGGTGAGGGGGATGGGCGTCAGGTCGTCCAGGGAGGCCATGTAGATCTCGTAGTTGGGGTCCAGGGCCCAGACGTACCCCTGGGAGCGGTCGGGCGGTGGGGGGCAGGCGGGGTTGCCGGCGTGGGTGGAGGCGTAGAGGAAGCGGCGGCCGTCGGGGAAGAAGTACGCGCAGGTGGTGCGCCCCTGGCCGGTGGAGAGCAGGCGCACCTTCTGGCCGGAGAGGTCCATGGTGAAGATCTGATCGCACTGGAAGGGCGGGCGGGTGGACTGGAAGATCAGCTGCGTGCCATCGAAGGAGAAGTACGCCTCGGCGTTCTCGCCGCCGTCGGTGAGCTGGCGAAGGTTGGTGAGGTGGCGCTCCCTCGGGTCGGCGGGCCGTGGTATGGGAAACGTGGCCTGCACCGGCAGACGATCCGCCGGGATGGGGGCAGGGGAACGCCCGTGGCAGGCGAGGAGGGGCAGGGCAAGGGCAGCCAGGAGAACCGGCCCAGTACTCTTTTGCCTCATCAATCCTTCCAACACGTTGACCTCCGATTGCAGCGAGCCCCGCCGTTCGCGACGGGGGTGAGGGAGGGTACCATGGGGCATGACCCAGGGACTCATCGATCGGCTGGTTCAGGCGGCGCGCGGCCGCGGCGGGGAACGGCTGGAGCTGGTCAGCGGGCGGCCGGCGGTGCTGCTGGTCGGCGAAGCCCGTCTGCAGGCGGGCAAGACCCCCATCCCCATGGAGGAGCTGGAGGCGTGGCTGGAGGGTCTGCTGCCGCGGGAGCTGTGGGTGGTGCTGCAACTGGGCAAGGAGGTCGAGGCGCGGGTCACGACGGCCGGGGCGCCGCTGCGGCTGTCGGCGCGCCGCGCCGCCGAGGTGCTGCGGGTGACGATAGATCTTGCTGCGCAGTCGGCCCCGCCTGCCGAGCCGGCCACTCCTGCACCTGCAGCGCCCACCTTCGAGCCCCCCCGCCCGCCGCTGGTCGCCTCCGACCGCCCCCTCGACCGCATGTTGGCGGCCCTGGTGGAGCTGGGCGGCAGCGATCTGCACCTCTCGGCCGCCTGTCCTCCCCACATCCGCCTGGTGGGGGAGATACAACCTCTGCCGGGCTTCACCCTGCCGCTGACGGGCGAGCATATCCAGCTCCTCCTGGAGGAGGTGGCTCCGGCGGCCATCCGGCAGGAGCTCAACGCCGACAACGACACCGACTTCGCCTACGAGCTGCCCGGCCTCGCCCGCTTTCGCGTCAACGCCTTCCGCGATCGTCACGGAGTGGGCGCGGTGTTTCGCCGCATCCCCAGTCGGCTGATGAGTTTCGAAGAGCTGGGTCTGCCCGAATGCGTACAGTCGCTGTGTGCCCTCTCCAAGGGGCTGGTGCTGGTGACCGGACCCACCGGGTGCGGCAAGTCCACCACCCTTGCCACCATGGTGGACCACATCAACTCCACCCGCACCGATCACATCATCACCATCGAGGACCCCATCGAGTTCGTGCACGCCAACAAGCGCTGTCTGGTCAACCAGCGGGAGGTGCACACCCACACCGCCTCGTTCAAGCGGGCGCTGCGGGCCGCGCTGCGGGAGGACCCCGACGTCATCCTGGTGGGGGAGTTACGCGATCTGGAAACCACCGCCATCGCCATCGAGACGGCGGAAACCGGGCATCTGGTGCTGGCCACCCTGCACACCACGACGGCGGTGTCCACCGTGGACCGCATGGTGGATCAGTTCCCCACCGATCGACAGGCGCAGATCCGGGTGATGCTCTCGGAGTCCCTCAAGGGAGTGGTGGCGCAGGTGCTTCTGCGCCGCAAGGAAGGCGGCCAGGTGGCGGCGTTCGAGATTCTCCTGGGCGTTCCGGCAGTGGCCAACCTCATCCGCGAGGGGAAGACCTTCCAGCTGCCGACGGTCATTCAGACCAATCGCCGCCTGGGCATGCGCCTGCTCAATGACTCTCTGGCGGAGCTGGTGCGCGACGGCGTCGTGGACCTGGACGAGGCCCTCGCCCGGAGCGCCGATAGGGAGGGGCTACGCGGCCTGCTCAAGCTTCCCCGCCCGGAGCTTTGACACCGCTGCGTCTTGGCGTTAGTGTGAAGGACAACAGCCCATCACCGGGTAGCGGCAGGCGTGGTTGGCCCGGCGAGGCGGCTGGTGGGGAGAACGTCCATGCATATCAACGATGTCCTCAAGGTGGCCACGGAGCGGAAGGCTTCTGACGTACATCTGAAGGTCGGCTCCCACCCCCTCATCCGGGTGGACGGCACGCTGGTACCGATGGTGGAGTTCAAGCGGCTGCTGCAGGAGGACACCATCGCCATGGCGTTCTCCATGATGTCCACCCAGCAGAAGGAGAAGTTCAAGCAGCTGTTGGAAATCGACATCGCCTACTCGGTGCCGGGGCTGGGACGTTTCCGCTGCAACATCTTCCAGCAGCGGGGCTCGGTGGGGCTGGTGCTGCGGCTGATCCCGGCGCGCATCCAGACCATCCGGGAGCTGCTCCTGCCCCCCGTGCTGGAGCGCATTGCCGAGGAGGAGCGCGGCCTGGTGCTGGTCACCGGCACCACCGGGTCGGGCAAGTCGACCACCCTGGCAGCCATGGTGGAGCACATCAACTCCCGCCGCAACTGCCACATCGTCACCATCGAGGATCCCATCGAGTTCCTCCACCGGGACAAGAAGTCCATCGTCAACCAGCGCGAGGTGGAGGTGGACACCCGCTCCTTCGCGGTGGCCATGCGCACCGCCCTGCGCCAGGACCCGGACGTCATCCTGGTAGGGGAGATGCGCGACTTCGAGACCATCGAGACGGCGCTGCTGGCCGCCGAGACCGGTCACCTGGTGCTGTCCACCCTGCACACCACCGATGCCACCGAAACCGTCAACCGCATCATCGCGGTCTTTCCCCCTCACCAGCAGAAGCAGATCCGCATCCAGCTGTCGGCGGTGCTGAAGGCGATCATTTCCATGCGCCTGCTGCCTCGCGCCGACGGCCTGGGGCGGGTGCCGGCAGTGGAGGTGCTGATCTCCACCCAGTACATCCGCGAGTGCATCGAGGTCAAGGAGAAGACCAAGCTGATCCGCGACGCCATCGCCCAGGGCACCTCCCAGTACGGCATGCAGACCTTCGACCAGTCGCTGTTCATGCTCTACAAGGCGGGCATGATCACCCTGGAGGAGGCGCTGCGCAGCGCCACCAACCCCGACGAGCTGCGGCTGCGGGTGCAGGGGATCCGGTCCACGGCGGACATGTCGCTGGAGGAGATGGAGGCGACGCTGGACGCCGGCTTCGAGCCCAACCCGTTGGATCTGGAGAGCCCCTTCGAGTTCGGCAACCGCTAGGTGCCCCCCGCTTATGGCAGATGCGCTGCACGCTGCCGCCCTGCGCCTGCTCACCGGGCGCGCCCTGAGCGAGCGCGAGCTCTCTGATCGCTTGCTCAGGCGAGGGTTTTCCCCCGCCGCAGTGAGGGCGGAGGTGGAGCGTCTGCGCCAGGCGGGACTGGCGAACGACCTGGAGGTGGCGCGGGCCACCTGCGCCAGCGGGCTGCGGCGGGGGTACGGACGCCAGCGACTGGCGGCGCTGCTGGCGCGCCGGGGGGTGGGGGAGGAGGCCGCCCGGCAGGCACTGGCGGAAATCTCTCCCCAAGAGGAGGAGGGGGCGCTGGTGCGGGCCCTCGAGCGCCTGGGGAGGCGGGCGGGTGGCCCGGAGGCCCTTCCGCCGGAGCCGGGGAAGGTGGTACGGTACCTGCTCACGCGCGGCTTCCCGGCTTCCCTGGTGGGCCGCGCCGGGGGGAAGAACCTTGGCCATGGGATCCATTCGACCTCGGACGACTAGAGAGATCCGTCAGCAGTTTCTCGACTTCTTCGCCGGGCACGGCCACCGGGTGGTGCCCTCCTCGTCGCTGATTCCGGCGGGGGACAGCACCTTGCTGTTCGCCAACGCCGGCATGAACCAGTTCAAGGACGTCTTCCTGGGGCGGGAGGTGCGGGAGTACCGCCGCGCCGCCTCCTGTCAGAAGTGCGTACGCGCCGGGGGCAAGCACAACGACCTCGACAACGTGGGGTACACCGCCCGCCATCACACCTTCTTCGAGATGCTGGGCAACTTTTCCTTCGGCGACTACTTCAAGCGGGAGGCCATCGCCTTCGCCTGGGAGCTGATCACCGGGGTGTGGGGGTTACCGGTGGAGCGCCTGTGGTTTACCGTTTACACCGACGACGACGAGGCGGCCGACCTGTGGCGCCAGGTGGGGGCGCCGGCAGAGCGCATCCTGCGCTTCGGGGAGAAGGACAACTTCTGGGCCATGGGGGAAACGGGCCCCTGCGGCCCCTGTTCGGAAATCCATTACTACCAGGGCAAGGATCTCGCCGGCAACCGCGCGGAGCTGGTCAACGGGCCCGGCGACGACACCATCGAGATCTGGAACCTGGTGTTCATGCAGTACGACCGCGATGCGGCGGGGCAGATGCACCCCCTGCCGCGGCCCTGCGTGGATACCGGGGCGGGGCTGGAGCGGCTGGCGGCGGTCATCCAGGGGGTGGCCAGCAACTACGACACCGACGTGTTTGCCGGCATTCTCGCCCGCATCGGCGAGCTGGCGCAGCGGAAATACTCTCCCCAGGACGAGCATGCGGCGGCGTTTCGCGTCATTGCCGATCACGCCCGCGCGGCCACTTTCCTGCTCGCCGACGGCGTCGTGCCCTCCAACGAGGGGCGCGGCTACGTGCTGCGGCGCATCGTGCGCCGGGCGCTGCGCTACGGGCGGACGCTGGGGTTCGACGGCGTGTTTCTGGCCGACGTGGTGCCGGCGGTGGTGGCGGAGATGGCCGACGCCTATCCCGAGCTGGCCGAGCGCCAGAGGGTCGTGGATGAGCTGCTGCGCGCCGAGGAGTCGCGCTTTGCGCGCACCCTCAACATCGGCACCGACTACCTGGGGCGGGAGCTGCGCCGGCTGAAGGCGACGGGCGAGACGACCCTGGCCGGGGAGGCGGCCTTCCACCTTTACGAGACCCACGGGGTGCCCCTGGACATCATGGAGGAAATTGCTCAGGAGGAGGGGGTCAGCGTCGACCGGGCGGGCTTCGAGGCGGCTCTCGAGGCGGCGCGGGTGCGCGGCCAGGAGGGGTGGAAGGGAGACCTGCTGGCCCGCCACCGGCAGGAGTACGAGGCGCTGGTGGCCCGCGGGGTGGGCAGCGAGTTCGCCGGGCACGACGCCTTCACCGTGGACCGGGCGGGGGTGGTGGCGCTGCTGGGGCCGGGCGGCGAGGTGGACATGCTCTCGGGCGAGGGCGAGGTGGTGCTTGACCGGACACCCTTCTACGCCGAGAGCGGCGGTCAGGTGGGAGACCAGGGAACGCTCGTCGGCCGCGGGGTGCGAGCGCGGGTGACCGATACCCAGCGCCCGCTGCCAGGGCTGGTGGTTCATCGGGTGGTGGTGGAGGAGGGGGTGCTGCGGCGGGAGGGGGTGGTGCGGGCCGAAGTCCACCGCGGCCGGCGCCTGGATACCCAGGCCAACCACACCGCCACCCACCTGCTCCACGCCGCCCTGCGGGCGGTGCTGGGGCCGGCGGCGCAGCAGGCGGGCTCGCTGGTGGAGCCCGAGCGTCTGCGTTTCGACTTCTCCTGGGGGCAGCCGGTGTCACCGGAGCAGCTGGAGGCCATCGAGACGCTGGTCAACCAGCACATCCGCGCCAACGTGGCGGTGGAGGCGGCGGTGATGCCGCTGGAGCAGGCCCGGGCCGCCGGCGCCGTGGCGCTGTTCGGGGAGAAGTACGGGGAGGTGGTGCGGGTGGTGTCGGTGGGCGACGGGGCGGTGTCGCGGGAGCTGTGCGGCGGCTGTCACGTGCGCCGAACCGGCGACATCGGGGTCTTCAAGATCACCGCCGAGCGGGGGATTGCCGCCGGCGTGCGACGCATCGAGGCGGTGACCGGGCGGGGAGCGGTGGAACTGTTCCAGTCCTTGCACCGCACCGTGCGCACCCTGGCGGCGGCCGCCAACGTGGGGCCGGAGGCGCTCCCGGGCGCCTGGGAGGCGATGGAGCGGCGCCTGCGTGAGGCGGAGCAGGAGGTGCGCCGCGCCAAGCTCGCCCTCGCCGCCGGCAAGGGGGGCGAGCTGGAGGTGCGCGAGGTGAGGGGCGTGAAGGTGCTGGTGAGGGAGGCCCCCGAGATGCCGCCGGCGGAGCTGCGCACCCTGGCCGATACCCTTCGTGCTAAGCTACATGAAGGGGTGGTGGTACTGGGAATGGCCAGCGGAGGCACGGCAACGCTGCTGGTGGCGGTGACCGAGGAGCTGTCACGCCGGGTGTCGGCCGGGGAGGTAGTTGGACGGCTGGCACCCATGGTGGGGGGGCGAGGCGGCGGCAAGGCCACCCTCGCCCAGGCGGGCGGCAAGGACGCTGACCGGCTGGGGGCGGCACTGGAGGCCGCCCCGGCGGTGGTGGAGGAGATACTGGCGTGAGGGCACTGGGCTGCTCGCTGCTCCTGGTGCTGGGGTGCGCCGCGGCGGCCGCCGGAGACGGGGGCATCATCGTCTACACCGGGCCGGACGGATTGCGCCGGGTGGTCAACGTGGCCGCGGTGACGGCCCCGGCGAGGGTGCCCGCGGCCCCCGAGGCGAGGCGCAGCGCCCTGTGGCCGGTGGTGGAGACGACGGCGCGGGAACACGGGCTCGACCCCCACCTCATCGACCTGGTGATCCGCATGGAGTCCGGCTACAACCCCCGCGCCGTCAGCCCCAAGGGGGCCAGCGGGGTGATGCAGCTCATGCCGGCCACCGCCAGGCTCTACGGCGTCAAGGACGTGTTCGACGCGGTGGAGAACATCCGCGGCGGCACCCGCTACCTCGCCGACCTCCTGCGGCGGTTCAGCTCCGACCTGCGCCTCGCCCTGGCCGCCTATAACGCCGGGCCGGAGGCGGTGGCCCGGCACAACGGCGTGCCCCCCTACGCCGAGACCCAGAACTACGTGCACTCCATCCTGGGCGCCTACCGCGGCGGCGAGCCGCCCCGGCTGCAGGGGGGCTTCGGTCGGCCGGCGGCAGCGCCGGCGCGGCCGGTCACGGTGATGGCCGAGGGATCGGGCACCCTGATCTCCAACGTCCGCCGGGGGAATGAGAACCTGCCTCTGCGCCGCCTGTCGTTGCAGTAGCGCGCGGCGGCAGCGGGGGTCTGGCCGATCGTCACCGAAGCCGCTACCATCCTGCGCTCGTGAAGCGGTGAGGGAGTGGGCATGAGAATTCTATCGGGCGTCCAGACATCAGGAAAACTCCATATCGGGAATTATTTCGGTGCCATACGGCAGTTCGTGGCGCTGCAGGAGAACCCGGCCAACGAGTGTTTCTACTTCCTGGCGGATCTCCACGCCATGACCACCGTGCACGACGGCGCCACCCTGCGACGCAACGCCTTCGAGGTGGCCGCCGCCTTCCTGGCCCTGGGGCTGGACCCCTCCCGGTCGGTGCTGTACCGGCAGTCGGACATTCCGGAAATTCCCGAACTGGCCTGGATGCTGTCCACCGTCACGCCCATGGGACTGCTGCAGCGCTGCCACTCGTACAAGGACAAGACCGCCCAGGGGATCGTGCCCAGCCATGGGCTGTTCGCCTATCCGGTGCTGATGGCCGCTGACATCCTGATCGTCAAGGCGAACCTGGTCCCGGTGGGCAGGGATCAGAAGCAGCACCTGGAGGTCACCCGCGACATCGCCGGGCGCTTCAACGACACCTATGGAGAGCCGGTGCTGACCTTGCCCGAGCCGATGATCCTGGCCGACGTCGCCGTGGTTCCCGGCATCGACGGCCGCAAGATGTCCAAGTCGTACGGCAACACCCTGGAGATCTTCGCGCCCGAGAACGAGCTCAAGAAGCGCGTGATGTCCATCGTCACCGACTCCACACCGGTGGGGGAGCCCAAGCCGACGAGAGGCAACACCCTCTACGCCCTGCTCAAGCTCTTCACGCCCCCGGCCGACTGGCCGGCCACCCGGCGCTGTTTCACCACCGGCGGAACCGGCTACGGTGAGCTGAAGAAGCGCCTGCTGGGGCTGATTCTGGACACCTTCCGCGAGGCCCGACGGCGGCGCGAGGAGCTGGAGCGGGACCCCGGCGCCGTGGAGGCCGTGTTGCGCGCCGGGCGCGAGCGCGCCATGGAGGTGATTGGCAAGGTGATGGCGGACTGCCGGCGGCTGGCCGGTACCGGTCCGCTGGCCTGAACCTAGAGGCGCTCGGCCTCTTCGATTTCGGCGCGGCGCGCCTTCTCGCGGTCGAGGTAGTGCCGGAGGATGAGATAGCCGCCAGCCAGCACGAAGAGCATCGGCCACCAGTCCACCATGAACGACAGGTCGATGGGGTAGAACTGGTTGTACAGCAGCACCAGGCCGACCACCACTAGGAACAGGCCAAACCGCAGGTTTCCCTTGTGCGCAGCCTTGCGGGCTGCCTCCCCGGGGGGAGGCTCGGGGACATAGCCTAGATTGATGAACTGGCACTGGCGGTAGGCGTCAATGAGGGCGAAGAACCATACGAAGGGGATGAGAATCCCCAGGTCGGCCTTGTCCGACAGCAGGATGGAGGCGGCGAAGGCGACGAAAAACGCCATGCCCCGCTGGTACAGACCCAGGTACAGGTGGCCGAGTCCGGGAAAGAAGGACAGCACAACCGCAAGGCCTGGCGACTTGCGCGGCGGCGGCGTGGGCACGGAAGGTGGGTAGGAAACCGGAGGGACCGGCGGCGGCTGCGGCGTCTCGGGGGCTGGGGAAAGCGGGGTGTTGGGCTCGCTGGACATGGTCACGACCTCCGTCGTCGTTGAAGCTAAACGTTGCTCTCTCCGTGGTGGTTCTCGCGCCTGGGGAAGAGCCTCTGCTGGACCTGTTGCCAGGTTTCCCGCACCGTCTCGCTGACCCAGTCCCCGGCGGTGCTGACGTGCTCCTGCAGGCGGCGGGAGTAGCTGACGATGCGATTCTCCACCGCCGCCCGTGCGAAAGTGGCAACGCTGGCGATTCGCGCACCTCCGCCATCACCCGGCGAACCCGGGCTGCCTGCGAGAACGACCGTAAGCGCTGCAAAGAGATAGGCGGCGGCCACGGCCAGCCTGAGATCGAACAGCCCGCGGCGGCGACGGACCGCCAGCCGTTGCCGGGGCGGCAGGGCCGCAGTGGCGCGCAGCCGCGGCGGGGCGACCGTGCCGAGTCCCACCTCCCGCAGGGTGGCCAGGGCCTCCCAGGTGGTCCGGCAGCTCGCACACTGCTGCAGATGAACCAGAAAGCGGGTTCTTTCGGCCGCCGGCAAGGCGCCCGTCAAGGCGTCGCCCAGCAGGTCGAGGGTGGTCTCGCAGGCGACGGGGAAGCGGGGCAGGCGCTTCAGGCGGGCGACCAGCTCGGGAGGAGCCACCGTGCGAGCGGTCGTCCGCACCGCCTCGTTCACCGCCTGCCATCGCGCCGCGGACTCCTGACAGTGCGGACACTCCCGCAGATGTCGGTCCAGCTCCGTCGGCAGCCGGCCGGTGGCGGCCTCCTCCAGGCGGTCGAGCAGCTCGTCACAACACTTCATGCCGGGACCCCCGCGGGCGCCCGGGGCGTGAGGACCAGCGCCATGGCGGCGGCGAGCTCGCGGCGGGCGCGGTTCAGCCGCGACTTGACAGTGCCCAGGGGCAGATCGTACTCCCGGGCCAGCTCTTCGTAGCTCCAGTCGGCCAGGTCCCGCAGCAGAACCAGCTGGGCAAGCTCCTCCGGAAGACCGGCGATGGCGTGGCGAGCCAGCTCCAGGCGCTGCCGGCGGACGGTGATGGTGTGAGGGTCCTCGCCGCCGGCCAGGGTGGTGAGAAACTCCGGGTCGACCCAGGTGGCGCGCCGTTCCCGGCGGGAGCGGCGGTAGGCATCCACGAAGAGATTGCGCGCCACGCGGTAGGCCCAGGCGCGGAACGACGAGCCCGCCTCGAAGCGGTCCAGGTTCTGCCAGATCTTCAGGTACACCTCCTGGGTGAGGTCCTCCGCCTCGCTGCGACTGCGGGCGAACGACACCGCCAGTCGGTACATGTCGTTGGCCGTGGCGTTCACCAACTCCTCCCAGGCCTGCTGATCGCCGGCGCGACAACGCGCCACCACATCCGCGAGGCTCGCCTCGTCCATCAGTGACATCCAACGCAGAAGAGCGCCCGGAGGTTCACGTCGACACGATAGCAGGGGCGATGGGGAGCGGGCCCAGGTCGGGAATCCCACGCTCGGGGCGCGCGGTTGTGATAGTGTCGGACGGCCCAACGGGTCAAGGAGGAAGGGATGGTGGTTCAGACGACCGGATTGACGGAGCGGGTGCGAGAGGCGCTGCAGGAGGTACGGCCGGCGCTGCAGATGGACGGGGGGGACGTGGAGCTGGTGGAGGTGGTGGACGGGGAGGTGAGGGTGCGGCTTCTGGGCGCCTGCGGCGGCTGTCCCATGGCTACCATGACCCTGGTGGGCTTCGTGGAAGAGCGGGTGAAGGCCCGCGTACCCGAGGTGAGGCGTATCGTCAGCGTGTAATAACCACTTTCGGAACAGGGGGATAATGCGGCAGGAGCGTCCCCGCTCCCGGGATCGGGTAGTTGAGGGGATCACCGCAAAAGGAAGGAGAAGGCCATGAAACGGTACGTGGTGACGATTCTCGGCGGCGTGCTCATCGCCGCCTCAGCCTCGGCAGGAATCTACTACGAGGCCAAGACCACCGCCCAGGGGGGCCGGGGAGCCGACGCCCAGCGCGCCACGGTCAAGGCGTGGGTCGACGACGACAAGGCCAAGGTGGAGTTCGTCGAAACCGGCAACCCCATCCTCAGCGCCGGCGGGTACATGCTGACCCGCGATGGCGGTGAGACGATGTATTTCGTCAACCCCAAGGAGAAGACCTACGCCAAGTACGACGTCAAGGCGATGATGCAGTTCGCCGGCGGCATGACGAAGATGGTCAACCTCAAGATCACCAACCCGCGGGTGGAGAAACTGGAGGAGCGCCCCGGGGGCCTGGTGCTCGGGATGCCGGCGACCTACTACAAGTTTCGCACCACCTACGGGAGCTCCATGAGCGTCATGGGGTTCAAGAGCGAGAGTCAGACCGAGACGGTGCAGGAGATGTGGGTGGTGTCAGAGCTTCTGGGACGGGCCTTCGGCACCTGGCTGCGCAAGGAGCCGCCGTCCATGGGGGACCCCGAGATGGACAAGCTGATCGCCCTGGAGATGGGCAAGATCCAGGGGGTGCCGCTGAAGATGGTCACCACCAGCACGGTCACGGAGAGCAAGAAGGGGCGCACCGAAACGACCACGGTGACCATGGAAGTGACCAAACTGGAGAAGGTTCCCGTACCGGAGAGCACCTTCGTGATTCCGGCCAACTACACCGAGACGCAGCTGATGCCGCTCGGCGAGGGCGGCCAGGAGGGAGACGACAACCCCTTCTCCAAGATGTTCGGCGGCAAGAAGAAAGGCTGACAGGGCGAACGCCGAGGGGAGCGTCGCCGCGCCGGCGTGGACGTGGAGGGACCCTCAGGAGCGCCGCCGTTTGGGCGGCTCTCTGCCGTCGCGTGTGGGGCTTCCAGGGGGACGGGAAGCGGGCGGATGCCGAGGTCGGGGGAGCGTCCTGCCCCATATCCCAGCCTCGCCTCGCGTGGCATACTCGAAGCGATGGTCGAGCAACCCCCGTCGCTGCCTGATTGGGAGCGTCTTCTCGCCGCCGAACGCCACCTCCAGTACCTCCTGCCAGGAGCAGTACTGGTGGGCGGAACCGCTGCCGCCCTGCACGCTGGTCATCGGGAGAGCTGGGATGGCGACCATGTCTTGGCGGATTTGAAGGATCGCTTTGATGAGGTGCTTGCTGCCCTGGAGGCGGCGGCGGGATGGAGCACCGAGCGGGTGGCGCGGCCGGTGCTGATTCTGGGAACGATGGACGGGGTGCTGACCGGGATTCGTCAACTTCGTCGCACACGCCCTCTGGAGACCGAGGTTGTAGCTGGGCTCACCGTCCCCTCTTTGGCAGAGATGGCTCGGATCAAGGCCTGGCTGCTCGCCGTCCGAGGTTTCACCCGCGACTACCTGGATCTGGTGGTCCTCCTGGAACGGCTGGGCGAGACCGGTGTACCGGCCGCCTTACGGCCGTTTGATGACATCTACTCCCAGGCTCCCGGCGTCTCGGTGCTTGCCGAAGTGGTAGACCGTCTGGCGAGGGCCTCGCCCGTGGACCGGGCGCGGGTGGAATTGGCCACCTATCGGGGTGTGCGACCCCCCTGGAACGACTGGGAGTACGTTACTGCTGCCGGGCGCCGCTGGGCGGTCGCGCTGGCTCGGCTCGTGCTGGAGCAGAGGGAGGAAGGCTGTGGTTGAGGCGCTGTGGAGTTCGCGGGCGCTCTGGAACCGAGGAACCCTCGACCTGGGCAGTGATGAGACTCTCGCCCAACTCCTCGATCGGGGAGAGATCGAGGCCTGGCGCGAGCTGTTTTACCTGGCTGGCCTGGATGTAGCTCTGCGAGCGCGCCTGCACCGACTCGTCCGCAGCGTACCGGTGTCGTTCCCCTACTTCTGGCTGGCGGCGCTGGCGGCGCTCGGCGAGGAGGTGGATTTTTCGGCTCCGCTTCCCGCCTATCCGCTGGCCGCGACCTTGTGAGCCGGCGCGGACGGCAAGGCCGGCTCCCTCTTCAGCGAAGTGCCACCGCCTTCGTCAGGAGCGAGGGCGGGTGACCCGGCGGGCCGGCCGAGGGAGCTCCTCCACGACGCTGATCACCCCCGTGCGCCGGCAGGTGGTGGCGCCGGCGGTCACGGTGAGCTGCCAGCGATGGGTCCCCGGCGAGGCGAAGGTGTGGGTGACACTCTCGCCGGTCAGCGCGGCGCTGCCGTCCCCTGCCTCCCAGCGCGCCGTGGGTGCCGCGCACCCGGCGGTCTCCACCGTGGCGCGGAAAGGCACCGGGGTGGCGAGGGCGGCGATCTCGGGAACCGTGGCGCTGCAGGCGAGGGCGCACCCCTCGGGGGCGACCGGGATGGCCTGCGCCCGCCACCCCGCGAGGTTGTGGTGATGGAGGAGGAGGACCCCCCGGGAGCCGGTGGCGGCCAGGCGAGCGGTGTCATAGGTGAGAGGAACCGATGCCCCTCGCCTGGCCACCTGCAGGAACCCCTGGGGACCGGCGCCGCCGGTGGGGCGCACGCCAGGTCTGCCGAGGTCGTACTGCAGCCAGGGCGTGGTGACCCCGTCGGCGAGGACGCGGTAGCGGATGGTGGTGCCCGCCGACAGCTGCAGGTCGGCGACCCGAGCGTACAGGACCATCACGTCGGTCAAGAACGGCGCCGTGTCCCGCGCATCGGCGGCGGCGCCGTTGAGCGGCAGGGGAGTGGCGCACTGGCTCGCGGCGTCGGCGCGGCAGAGGCGGGCGAGGAAGACGTCCACCGGGGTGGAGCTGGCATCCTGGGCGCGGGCGGCGTCGGTGGCGGCGAGCTTCCAATCGGCGCGGGAATCGCCGTTGGTGTCGATCTCCACGCTGACCGAGACGAGGAGGGGAGTGGTCCAGGGGGAAGGCAGGGCCACCCCGAAGCCGACGAGTGCCTGGGCGAGGGGACGGTCGGGGTAGTCGGTGACGATCCCCCCCAGCGTTTCCCCGACGCCGGGGGTGCCGAACTGCCACTCCAGGGGGGTCACCAGCGCTTCCGGGTGAGGGCCAGCGCCCAGATCCTGTCCCTCCAGCGTCAGGGACACGGTGCCGGCGCCCGGGGCGGGCGCCAGGGCGCCCTGACGGGCCAGCAGAGTGGCGCGACGCCGGGGAGCGGTGTAGACCGGCAGGCGCACCGGCGGGTTGCCCTGCGCCGAGAAGAGGAGATGCCCCGATTCCTCGGCGAGCCAGGAGCGGGCGCCGCCGGTCTGGGTCGGCGAGAGGTCCTCCCCCCGCTGCCCGCTCATGGTGGAGGCGGTGGCGACGAGGACCACCTCGAGAGTGGCCGAAGAGTTGGCGGGAACGGCCAGGGTTGACACCGAGGGTGCGATCTCGACCCCTGGCTGGTCGACGACGGGGACGTAACTGACGGTGAGGTTCGCGACGGCATCACCCCGGTTGACCACCCGCACCCGGCGGGTCTCCCGATGACGGACCACCACCTCGGGGCTGCCGAAGGACACCCCCACCCGACCCGGCCCGGTGGGGGAGTCAAGGTAGGCCAGGATCTTCCCCTCGGCGGCGGCGGCCACGTCCAGCCGCCCGGCGCCGGTGCGGGCGGCGCCGTGTCGAGGGCCGCTCTGCCCGGGGTTGACCCATACCTCTGGGGTGGCGGTGTTCATCACCAGCGCCTTGAGCTCCTCCACGCTCCAGCTGGGGTGCAGCTGGCGTAGCAGCGCCATGGCCCCCGCCACCTGGGGGGCGGCCATGGAGGTGCCGGAGAGGGAGCGGCCCGCCCAGCCGGAGCGGGCTTCGGGGGCGAAGATGGTGCTCCCCGGCGCCGCCAGGTCGGGCTTGAGGGCCAGGTCGGAGATCCGGGGCCCGCGCGAGGAGGAGGTGGCCATGGTATCGGTGGCGGCAGGGCTGACCAGTCTCACCTGCCCCCGCCGCGTGGCACTCAAGGTGGCGCTGGCCGTCCCGCCGCCCAGGCCGGCCTTGATGCGGTCCCCATCCGCCAGCGAGATCATCATCGACGGAGTGGTGATGCCCTGGGCGTCGGCGTCGCTGGCCCCCATGACGATGGGCTCGCCGGGGGCGTTGTTGACGACGACAACGCCCCGAGCGCCGGCGTTCTGGGCGTTGCGCACCTTGGCGGCGAAGGTGCAGTCGCCGCGGTCGATGAGGGCGATGGCACCGTTGAGGGCGGCCGCGGCGGCACCGCTGAAGGCGCTGCAGCCGCGAGGATTCCCGCTGGGGTAGACGAGGGACCCGGTGCGTGACCCGTCCCGCGCCAGGTTGGGGCCGAAGCCGGCCTCGGTGGCCGGGTAGCGGCCGGCGATGGCGGCGGGGCCGGTGATCTCCACGTCCGACATGAAAGAGGTACTGTCCATGGAGTTGGCGACGCTGATCACCCGGTCAGCCGTCGCCGGGCTACCGGTGATGAAGTGGGTGTCCCCCGAGTTGCCGGCCGAGGCGACGACGATCATCCCCGCCCGGGCGGCGTTCTCGGTGATGGTGGCGTACACCCCCCCGGGAGCGCCGAAGGAGGACCCCAGGGACAGGTTGACCACATCCAGGCGGTCGGAGAAGTTGCCGTCCCGGTTGGGGTCCAGGGCCCACTCGATGGCCGCCGGCGCGTAGCCGGTGGAACCGGTGCAGCCGAACACCTTGAGGGCGAAGATCTGCGCCTGGGGCGCCACCCCCGGCCCGATGGCCAGCGCCTCCAGGTCGGTGCCCGCCCCCCACGGGCCCCCGTAGGTCTCGCCGGTGGCGGTGACGCCGTAGCCGGCGGCAATGCCCGCCACGTGGGTGCCGTGTCCGTTGCAGTCCATGGGGTCGCCGTCGGGGCGGGCGGCGTTGCTGCCATTGTAGTCGTCGCCGACGAAGTCCGACCCGCCCACCACCTTGCCGGTCCAGGGGACGACGTGATCTTCGAAGACGTGCCCGGCGTAGCTGCCGGAGCCGCCGAAGGCCTTGTGCAGGTAGTCGACGCCCGTGTCGATGATGCCGATCCTGACGCCCTGGCCGGTCAGGCTGCTGCCCCAGGCGTGGGGGGCGCCGATGAGGGGCGCGGTGCTCACCAGCCCGGGCTCCAGCCGCGGCAGGGGGTGCACCGCCTTGACTCCGGGGAGGGCCCGCAGGGTCGGTATCTGTGCCTGCTCGACCTGGACGGCGATGCCGTTGAACACCCGCTGCAGGCGAAACAGAGCTGGAACTGGTGGTTGCAGGCGGGAAAGGGAGGCGACGACGCTTTCCTGCCGGGCTTCCAGGGTGGCGATGTGACGGCGAACCTCGGCGGCGCGCTGCGCCTGCACCTCGGGACTCCAGGCGGCGGCGGGGGCGCCGGCGCTCCACACCTCGATGGCGGGTTCGCCCTCCAGCTCGAGCACGACCAGCTCCGGCCAGGCATCACCGCTCTCCCCGCTCGGGGTCGCCGCCAGGGAGGAGGAGGCGATGGCACAGCCGCAGCCGACGAGGACCGCGGGCAGGAATCGGGCACGGGCTTTCATCGGTTCTCTCCCCGCCCACCTCGTGCAAGGGGGCTCGATGGCACGCTAACCGGGATGGGCCCGTGGGGTCAAGGCGCAGCTCCGCGGCGGTGGGCGACTCCACCTGCGCCAAGACGGCCTACAATGCGCACCGGCAGCACTCGGAGGTGGAGCGTGAGGCGTATCGCGTTGAGCGGGTTGTTGGTGGGTTTTCTGGCGCTACCCGCGAGCGGCGAAGTGCTGGGGACGCTGGGGCCGACCGACTACAGCCCCGCCATTCCCACCCTGGAGGCGGTACTGGGGTTCGAGTGGGGGGAGGAGATGACCGATCCCGGGCAGGCGCTGACCTACGCCCGGGCGCTGGCGGCGGCGGCCCCCGAGCGGGCTCGGCTGATCGAGTTCGGGCGTTCGCTGGAAGGGTGGCCGCTCACCCTGCTGGTTGTCAGCTCGGAGGCAAACCTGGCCGGTCTGGAGGAGATCCGCGCCCGGCTGGCAGAGCTGGGCGATGCCCGGCGCACCTCCGCAACCCGGTCGGCGCAGCTCTCCCGACAGCTGCCGGCGGTGGTGTGGTTCGCCTGCTCGGTGCACGGGGACGAACCCTCGGGCACCGACGCCGGGCTGGCGCTGGCCTACCACCTGCTGGCCGCCCGCACCGCCGAGGTGACCGAGGCCCTCGAAAAGGCCATCGTGGTCATCGATGTGATGCAGAACCCCGATGGCCGTGCCCGCTTCGTGACCTCCAATCGGCAAGCTCGGGGCATCGAGCCGGACCCCCACCCCATGGCCGCCGAGCGTATCCAACCCTGGCCCGGGGGGCGGTTCTCCCACGCCCTGTTCGACCTCAACCGGGACTGGATCATCCTCTCCCACCCCGAGTCCGCCGCCCGGGTGACGGCGATGCTGCACTGGCTGCCCCAGGTGGTGGCGGATCTCCACGAAATGGGGGCGGAGCAGGGGTACTTCTTCGCCCCCCCCGCCATCCCCCACAACCCGTTGATTTCAAAGGACCAGGTGGCTCTGTGGGAGGCTTTCGGGCGGGCCAAGGGGGCGGCCTTCGACCGCCGGGGCTGGCGGTTCTGGACGCGGGAGTTGTTCGATGCCTTCTACCCCGGCTACGGGGAGAGCTGGCCACTGTTCACCGGAGCGGTGGGGATGACCTTCGAACAGGGCTCCAGCCGGGGAATCAGGGTGCGGCTGGACGACGGGTCCCTGCTGCCCTACGCGGACACGGTGGGTCATCAGCTGGTGGCATCCTACATGACGGTGACCGCCACGGCGGCGAGGCGCGAACAGGTCCTGGCGACCTGGGCGGAGTACCGGCGAGCAGCGGTGCAGGAGGGCGGGAGGCGAGCCTGGGTGATCGAGCCCGGCTCGGATGCGCGGCGAGCGGCCGCGCTGGCCGATCTCCTCGTCCGTCAGGGCATCGAGGTGCTGCGGGTGGGCAAGGCCGCCGGTGGGCTGGCCGCGGGATCCTACGTGGTCCCGGCGGGACAGCCGCTGGGGCGCCTGGCGGCGGTGCTGCTGGATCGACACCACAGAATGGGGGAGAAATTCGAGGCGGAGCAGGAACGGCGGGATGCCAGGCGGCTCGGCGATGAGATTTACGACCTCACGGCCTGGTCGCTGCCCCTCCTGTGGGGGGTGCCCGTCCGCGGCGGGGTGGATCTGCCGGCCGGCCTGGCGGTCGAGCCGGTCAGGGCGGGAGACCTCCCCCCCGGCCGCATCTCCGGGGCCGGGCGGGTGGCGTTCGTGGCCAGCTGGGAGGGGCCATCCACGGCCGCGGCACTGGTGGCCCTGCTGCGCGAAGGGATCCGGGTGGGGGTGGCAGAGAAACCCTTCGTCATTGCGGGCCGCTCCTTTCCCATGGGCTCGCTGGTGATCCGGCGGGCGGGGAATCCCGAAGACCTCCTGGCGCGGCTGATGCCCATTGCTGCTTCCGCCGGTATTGAGTTTGTCGGGGTTGATTCATCGTACGTCGATGAGGGGATCGACCTGGGGTCCAACCGGGTCCGTTCCCTTCGCCTGCCGGCGGTGGGCGTGCTGTGGGACGAGCCCACCGCAGCCACCTCGGCAGGGCACCTGCGCTTCGCCCTGGAGCGCTTCTTCGGCTGTCCGGTGACGGCCCTGCGGGGCCGGGCCCTGACTCACGCCCGGATGGCCGAATTCGACGTGCTGGTCCTGCCGGATTCCTGGGAGAGCGGGCGGTACGCCGAGATCCTGGGCCAGGCCGGAGCCGGCAAGCTCGCCGCCTGGGTGCGAGAGGGGGGGGTGCTCATCGCGGTGGGGAATGCGGCCGGGTGGCTGACTACCGAGGGTGTGGGGCTGCTGGCGTCGTCGCTGGAAAAGCGCGGTGGGGCCAAGGCGGACGCCGAGGGGAAGGGCCCGGCGGCGTCGCCCCCTGCTGCCCGCGGGGACGTCTACGAGGAGGCCGTGCGACCGAGCGAGGAGGAGCCGCCCAACGTGCCCGGGGCCATTCTGCGAGTCAGGCTGGACGGAGAACACCTGCTGGCCGCGGGCTTTGGGGAGGGCGAGGTGAATGTTCTGGTCAACTCCCGGCGCATCTTCACACCTTTGAAGCTGGACAAGGGAGTCAACGTCGGGGTCTACGCCGGCAAGGAGGAGCTGGTGCAGGCGGGTTTCGTGCTCGCCGCCTCACGGGAGCAACTCCCCGGCAAGGCGTATCTTCTGGTGCAGAAGCACGGGCGCGGGGCGGTGGTGGCCTTCGCCGAGGACCCCGCGTTCCGCGCCCTCCCCCGGGCCAGTATGCTCCTCTTCGCCAACGCGGTGTTGTTCGGTCAGACGTTGTAGGGGTGTCAGCGGCAGCCCTGCTCGGCTGCTGCCAAGTTTGAGTCAGGTCGGGAGACGGAAAGCATGAACGAACCCGGCGGCTACCGCGTGGAGGCCGATACCCTCGGTGACATGGAGGTTCCGGCAGAGGCCCTCTACGGGGCCTCGACGGCGCGCGCGGTGGTCAACTTCCCCATCTCGGGGTGGGTCATGCCGGGGCGTTTTCTCACTGCCCTGGCCGCCATCAAGGCGGCCTACGCCCGCGCCCACCGGGAGATCGGCCTGCTTTCTCCCGAGGTGGGCAACGCCATCGCGGCCGCGGCGGAGGAGGTCGCGGCGGGGCAGCACCGGGAGCACTTCCCCGTGGACGTCTTCCAGACCGGATCGGGCACCTCCACCAACATGAACATGAACGAGGTGCTGGCCCACCTGGCCAATCGCCGCCTGGGGGGTGAACCGGCGGTACACCGGCCGGTGCATCCCAACGACCACGTCAACCTGGGGCAGTCTTCCAACGACGTCATCCCGGCGGCGCTGCGCCTGGCGGCGTTGCTGGCCTGGCAGCGGGAGGCCCGGCCGGCGTTGGCTGGGGTCCTGGCCGAGCTGCGGCGGCTGGCCAACCGCCACCAGGGCACGGTGACGCTGGGACGGACCCACCTCAACGACGCGGTCCCAACCACCTACGGGCGGGTCTTCGATGGGTGGGCCAGTCGACTGACCCGGGCGGTGGCGCGGGTGGATGAGGAGCTGCCCCGACTGCTGGCCCTGCCCCTGGGGGGCACGGCGGTGGGCACTGGGCTGGGGTGCGATCCGCGGGTGCCCACCCGCGTCGTGGAGTTGTTGCGGGCCGCCTACGGGGTGGCGCTCACCGTGGGCCGCGATGCCGGGGCCATTCAGGCCCAGGAGGCCCCCATCGCCCTGGCCGACGCCCTGGCCGGGGTGGCCCGGGTGCTCCTGGCGGTGGCCAACGACCTGCGCCTGCGGGCCAGCGGGCCCTTCGGTGGGTTGGCTGAGCTGCGCCTGCCGGCGGTGCAGCCGGGATCCTCCCTGATGCCGGGAAAGGTCAACCCGGTGATCCCCGAGGCAGTGGTGCAGGTTGCCATCGAGGTGGAGGGGCTGGCCGCCGCCTGCCGGCTGTCGGCGACCTTGCACCAGCTCGATCTCTCCCACGCCAACCCACTGCTGGCGTGGAACCTGGACACCATGTGTCGGCTCCTGGGCGGGGCCGCCACGGTTCTGGCACAGCGCTGCCTTGCCGGCCTCAGCGTGAACGAGGCGCGTGCCCGAGGGTTGGCGGAGGCCAGCCCGGCTCTGGCCACGGCGCTGGCCGCTCACCTCGGGTACGAGCGCGCCGCCGCCATCGCCCGGGAGGCGGAGCTGGCGGGCGAGACGGTGGCGGCGGCGGCTCGCCGGCTGGGGGTGCTGCCGGCGGATCAACTGGAAGAAATTCTCGACCTGGACCGCCTGGCGGCGGGCTCCGACGGGCGATGACGTCGCCCCAAGGAAGGGGCAGGGAAAGAACATGTTCATCATCATTCCGACGGGGCACGAGCAGGATACGGTGCGCCGCCTGCCGTGGGTGACCATCGTCCTCATCGCCCTCAATGTCCTGGTTTTTCTCCTGGTTGGCCTGCAGGGGTCAGGCGCCGAGGAGCGGGCGGCCCGCCGGCTGGAGCGGGTCTTTGAATACTGGTCGCAGCGACCCTACCTGCAGATCCCCCCGGCACTGCTGCGCGAGAACCTTTCGCCGCGGGAGCAGGAGCAGGTCACGATGATGCGCGAGGCGCTCCAGCACGCGGCCCCCGAGGATGCGGAGGAGCGGGCCCGCGAGCAGGCCGAGCTCGATCGGCTGGCGCAGGAGGCGCTGGCGACTCGCGATGAGCACCCCGCCTGGTCGTGGGGGCTGATCCCCGCCCGTCCCACCCTGCTGGCGTTTTTCACCTGCATGTTCATGCACGCCGGGTGGCTGCACCTGCTCAGCAACATGTTCATCCTCTTCCTCGCCGGGCCGGCGGTGGAGGACGTGTTCGGACGGCCGCTCTTCAGCGCCCTGTACCTGGGGGGAGGGGTGGTCGCCAGCCTGGTGCACATCGCCAGCTTCCCCTCCTCGGAAGCCCCGCTGGTGGGTGCCTCGGGAGCGATCGCGGCGGTCATGGGTGCCTTCATGGTGCGCTTTGCCCGCACCCGCATTCGCTTCTTCTATGTCCTCTTTCTCATCCGTGGTGGGACGTTCACGGCGCCGGCCTGGTTCATGCTGGGGCTGTGGCTACTGCAGCAGCTCTTCTACGCCTCGCTGGTGAGTGACGAGTCGGGGGTGGCCTATGCGGCCCATGCCGGCGGCTTCCTCGCTGGCGCCGTGGCGGCGCTGGCCATCAAGCACTACCGGGTCGAGGAGCGGGTGATCAATCCGGCCATCGAGCGCGAGATCTCCGTGCAGCAGCACCCGGCCCTGGAGGAGGGGATGGCGTTGCTGGCCCGGGGGGAGCTGGAGGCGGCGCGGCAGGCGCTGGGCAAGGCCCTGGCGGAGGATCCCCGCAACGGGGACATTCACCTGGCGCTGTGGCAGAGCTACGTGAACGAGAGGCGCGGTCCCGAGGGTGCCCGGCACCTGCAGGCGGTGATCGATCAGGAGGTGCGCAGCGGCGAGTATCAGCTGGCCCTCGAACACTGGCGGGAGCTGCGTCGCAACGCCGGCACCGGGGGCTCGGCGGTGACCCGCTGGCGGCTGGCGGCCGCGGTGGCCGGCGCCGACCCCGAAGCGGAAATCGAGATCCTGCGGACGTTGATCGGCGACGGGGAAGCGCAGGCGCTGGCCGAGAAGGCAGCCCGGCGGCTGCAGGCCCTGGGTGTGCCAGTCGACCCGCTGCCGCCCCCGCCGCCACCCGAGCCGGAGCAGCCCGTTGCGCCCCTGGAGCTGTCACCTCAGGCGGGTCCCGGTTCCAACGAAGGGGCGACGGGGTTCGACATCGAGGCGGTGATGCCGGAGGCGTGCAGTGACGACGGGCTGCTGCTGCGGGGCGGCGACGCCGGCACCGAGCTGGCGTCGTTTGCTCATCTCGAGGCGGTGGCGGCGGTGGGCATCACCGGAGAGGGTAAACCTTACCTGCTCGTCGACCTCATCACAGCTGAGGGGCGCGGGCACCGGGTGCTGCGCCTGGTGAGCCATCAGTTCGACCCTCGCCCCGTCGTCGGCAGGCCAGACCTGCCGCCGCTGGCCGCCCTGCGGGAACTGCTCCAGCGGATCGTTGCCGCCTCGGGGGCCGCGGTGGTGGCCGGGCAGGAGGGGATCAGTGGGGGGCGCTTTCCCATGTTCGAAACGGTGGAGAGCTATGAAGACGCTGTACTGGCACCGTTCAGGACCAGCGCATCTGCGGGCCGGGGCGCATGAGGGTTGAGCCCGGGCGGGGGCGATCCCGTCGCCTCAGCTCGTCGTCCACAGGGCACCACACGAAGGTGTAGGAGGAAAGGGGAGCGAGCGGGGTGTTGCAATTCCTCCAGGGGGCGATTATCGTGCACTTTGTGAATGTTGGTACACCGACAGCCGCCAATGCGACCAGCCGCGGGGAACCGGCGCAGACCGGCAGTGCGGCGGAAGGAGGGAGTGAATGTCGAGGTTGAAGGCGAAACTGGCACAGAAGATCGAGGAGCATCGGCCGCGCACCGCCAAGCTTCTCAAGGAGCACGGTGACGTCAAGATCGGCGAGGTGACCATCGCCCAGGCGATCGGAGGTGCCCGCGGGGTGCGATGCCTGGTCACCGACATCTCCTACCTGGATCCCTTCGAGGGGATTCGCTTCCGCGGCAAGACCATCCCGGAAACCTTCGAGTGCCTGCCCAAGGTGCCGGGGTGCGAGTACCCCTACGTGGAGGGGTTCTTCTGGTTCCTCCTGACCGGCGAGGTGCCGACCATGGAGGAGACCCTCGAGGTGGTGGAGGAGTTCAAGAAGCGCCGCGCCATCCCCGAGTACGTCAAGGACGTACTGCGCGCCATGCCTCGCGATACCCACCCCATGACCATGTTCTCCGCCGGCATCCTGGCGATGCAGCGGGAGTCGATCTTCGTCAAGCGCTACAACGAGGGGATGAAGAAGAACGACTACTGGGAAGCGATGCTGGAGGATGTGCTGAACCTCCTGCCCAAGCTGCCGGTGCTGGCCGCCTACATCTACCGCATGAAGTACAAGGCCGACGTGCACATCGCCCCGCACCCGGACCTCGACATGGGCGGCAACTTCGCGCATCAGATGGGCTTCGGCAAGCCCTATGACGACGTGGCGCGGATGTACTTCATCCTCCACTCGGACCACGAGTCGGGCAACGTCTCGGCGCACACCACGCACCTGGTGGCCTCGGCGCTGTCGGACGCGTACTACTCCCTGTCGGCCGGCATCAACGGCCTGGCTGGCCCCCTCCACGGCCTCGCCAACCAGGAGGTGCTCCGCTGGATGATGAACTTCCAGAAGAAGCTGGGTGGCCAGGAGCCTACTCCGGAGCTGGTGGAACAGGCGCTGTGGGACACGCTGAACGCCGGCCAGGTGATCCCCGGCTACGGCCACGCCGTGCTGCGCAAGACCGACCCGCGCTACGTGGCGCAGCGGGAGTTCTGCCTGAAGAACCTGCCCGACTACCCCCTATTCAAGCTCATCGACATGATTTACCAGGTGGCCCCCGGGGTGCTGACCAAGCACGGCAAGACCAAGAACCCGTGGCCCAACGTGGACGCGCAGTCGGGCGTCATTCAGTGGTACTACGGCCTCACGGAGTGGGACTTCTACACGGTGCTGTTCGGCATCGGCCGCGCCATTGGCGTGCTCTCCAACATCACCTGGGACCGCGCCCTGGGCTATCCCATCGAGCGGCCCAAGTCCGTCACCACCAAGATGCTGGAGGACGTGGCGGCGCAGTCCATCAAGGCCGACGACCTCGGCTCCGACTGAGCTCGCTCCTCTCGAAACGTCAGCGGCGCCCGGGGCAACCCGGGCGCCCGTCGTTTGTGAGAGGGGACAACGCTCCGGGCAGGAGAATTGTAAAGTCTCTACAAAACGTAGTGCGCTTGTAGAGATGAGTCGAGCGTGCTACGGTCACTCACAGGTAGGGCTTGCCGATGACCTGCGCTCGGGGCGGCCGTCGGTAGTTGTCAGGTGAGGTGGGCAGGGGACTCGGCGCGGCAGCGTAGGGCATCCCCGGCAGTGGGGTGCCGGTGCCGCCGCAGCTGGAGGAGGCGGCGATGGTAACAACGGTTCGGGGTCTTGGCCTTTCTCTCGGGGTGGCGGTGTTGTGGCTGGGCAGCGTTGCCGTGGCGTCAACTGTCAGCGGCGGCGATGCGCCGTGTTGCGGGGCGGTGCAGGGCGCAGGCCAGCCCGTGGGGGATGTTCTCTGCGATCCGCCGGTGCCGGCGCTGGATGAATTGCTGCTCGAACCCGCCGAGATGGTACTTCCACCTGGGGCTCTCGGTCTGGGTGGCCTCCCCACCGGAACGGATCGGCTGGCCGGGTGGCAAAGGCTGACCTTCGGGGGAGCGGGGATGACCTCCACCACGCTCCTCAACGAAACCTTCGAGGCCACCTGGCCGGGGAGCGGATGGCAGGTGGGGACCAATGCGGGCAAGGCGGACGCCAAGTGGGGCCGGTCCACCTACCGCAAGGCCGGCGGAGCGGCCAGCATGTGGTGCGCCAAGAGCGGTACCGCGGCGCCGCCCGACGGCGGCACGGTGCCCAAGAACATGACCACCTGGGCGATCGTCGGCCCCATCAATCTGTCGACCTACAACGCCGGAACGCTGGCCTTCGATCTCTGGCAGCAGACCGGCAGCGGCGATTATTTCTTCTACGGCGCCTCCACCAACGGCACCAACTTTACAGGCTGGAACGTCACCTCCAACACCTCGGGGTTCGAGCGGGTCACCCGGGACATTACCAACTGGGGGACGTTGGGCAATCTTGCCGGGCAGGGCTCGGTGTGGTTCGGTTTTTTCTATATCTCCAACGACGACGAATCCCGCGCCGAAGGCGCCTACGTGGATAACGTGCTCCTGACCGCGGATTCGGGCGGCGGAGGTGGCGGCAGCTGCGGCACCTACATCACCACGGAGGACAACGAGAACAACGCGGGGACGGGGGTGAAGGACGATGACATGGGGGTGTCGGGCAAGGGGCAGTGTCTCTACAACACCAATGCCAAGCATCCCATCGAGTTCAACATCTTCGTGACGGGGCCGTTGCCCACCTCGTCGGCGGTGCTGTTCCTGGAGACGTGGGATGTGGACTACCCCGACGAGTGGAACGAGGTGTACTTCAACAACACCAAGGTGGGGGTGGCGACGGGGGCGAACAACGAGTGGTCGAATCCGTCGTTCACCATTCCCATCAACCTGGTGCAGGCGGGAAAGAACACCGTCAGGATGATGGTGGACACCAAGAACACCGGGTCGTGGTGCACCTGGATTGCCCAGGGGCAGCTGATCATCGACGGGGGGTGTCAGGGAAGCGCCACCTGCCGGTACGTGAACACCAACAAAACGAGTTACGCGCCGGGGGAGACGGTGCAGGTGACGTACGAGATCGACACCTCGCAGGCGTCGCAGCAGATCCGGGTGGAGTCCAACCTCAAGAACCCCTCGGGGCAGATCGTGGCCGGCACCTCGAAGACCTACACCACCTCGGGGTCGAGCAATGACCCGCAGACGGTGAATCTGGCGCTGCCCTCCAGCGCCGTCGGGGGCACCTACACGGTGGAGATCCTGGTCTTCGACCAGGCCACCGGGCGGCTGGAGACCACCTGCTCCCGGCAGTTCACCGTCACCGGCGGAGGGGGTGGCAGCTGTGGCACCTACATCACCACGGAGGACAACGAGAACAACGCGGGGACGGGGGTGAAGGACGACGACATGGGGGTGTCGGGCAAGGGGCAGTGTCTCTACAACACCAATGCCAAGCATCCCATCGAGTTCAACATCTTCGTGACGGGGCCGTTGCCCACCTCGTCGGCGGTGCTGTTCCTGGAGACGTGGGATGTGGACTACCCCGACGAGTGGAACGAGGTGTACTTCAACAACACCAAGGTGGGGGTGGCGACGGGGGCGAACAACGAGTGGTCGAATCCGTCGTTCACCATTCCCATCAACCTGGTGCAGGCGGGAAAGAACACCGTCAGGATGATGGTGGACACCAAGAACACCGGGTCGTGGTGCACCTGGATTGCCCAGGGGCAGCTGATCATCGACGGGGGGTGTCAGGGAAGCGCCACCTGCCGGTACGTGAACACCAACAAAACGAGTTACGCGCCGGGGGAGACGGTGCAGGTGACGTACGAGATCGACACCTCGCAGGCGTCGCAGCAGATCCGGGTGGAGTCCAACCTCAAGAACCCCTCGGGGCAGATCGTGGCCGGCACCTCGAAGACCTACACCACCTCGGGGTCGAGCAATGACCCGCAGACGGTGAATCTGGCGCTGCCCTCCAGCGCCGTCGGGGGCACCTACACGGTGGAGATCCTGGTCTTCGACCAGGCCACCGGGCGGCTGGAGACCACCTGCTCCCGGCAGTTCACCGTCACCGGCGGGGCGGGAGGGGGCTGCACGCTGTCGTGCACTGCCACCGTCCCGGCCACCGCTCTGGTGGGGCAGTCGGTGACCTTCGCCTCCTCCGCCACCGCCAGCGGATGTACGGGCGCCATCGAGTACTTCTGGTTCTTCGGGGACGGCACCACGGCGGTGGCCCAGACCCAGAACACCAGTTATACCTACACAGCGGCCGGCACGTACACCTGGGAGCTGGTGGCGGTGGTGCAGGGGAACGTGGTGTGCCGAAAGACTGGCACCATCACAGTGACCACCTCCACGGGGGGCTGCTCCCTGGGGTGCAGTGCCACCGTCCCGGCCACCGCCCAGGTGGGCCAGGCGATTTCCTTCCAGGGGTCGGCGTCGGCCACCGGGTGTTCCGGATCGCCGGAGTACTTCTGGTTCTTCGGCGACGGGACCACGGCGGTGGCCCAGGCGCAGAACACCACCTGGTCCTACTCGCAACCCGGCACCTACACCTGGGAGCTGGTGGTGGTGATCGGCCAGACCATCTGCCGACGCAGCGGCACCATCATCGTCACTGGCACCGTCGGTACCGGCTGCACGGTGGGGTGCACGGCGCTGGTACCGGCGACCGGGCAGGTCAACGTGCCGGTGCCGTTCAAGGCCTCGGCCACCACCGCCAACTGCCAGGGAACGCCGGAGTACTTCTGGTCGGTGGATGACGGCACCACGGCGGTGGCCCAGGCGCAAAACACCACCTGGACCTTCCCGGCGCCCGGGGTGTACCGCTGGCACCTTACGGTGGTGGTAGGCGGAGTTGTCTGCCGCCGCACCGGTACCATCACCATCGCGGCAACCTCGGGGTGCACGCTGGACTGCATGGCGCTCGTACCGCGCGTCGCACAGGTGGGGCAAAGCGTGAGTTTCCGTGGGTTTGCCACCTGGTCGAGATGCTCGGGGCCGCCCGTGTACCTGTGGGACTTCGGCGACCGCAGCATCCCCTCCGGGGGCAGTACCCCCACCCACACCTATCGGGCGCCGGGCAGCTATGACTGGCAGATGACCACCATGGTGGACGGGGTGTACTGCGTGCGCAGCGGCACCATCGTCATCCCCGGCGCCGGCGGGGTGCAGCCGCCCCCCACGGGGTGCGCCTACAGCACCTGGTTCCAGGTGGGCAGCCGCGCCTCGGGCGCGCTGGGCAGCCAGTGGCGCACGGACGTCTTCATTCTCAACATGGGGGCCGTGCCGGCCCAGGTCACCCTGCGGCTGCACGTGGCCGGTGGGCCACTCACCTTCACGGCCACCGTGCCCGCGCGCTCCCACCGCACCATCGCCGATGTGGTCGGGCAGATGAACTACACCGGGTCGGCGGCGCTGGAGCTGTGTTCCGACCAGCCGGTGCGGGCCGCCTCGCGCACCTACAACCGCAAGAGCGCCACCGAGACGTTCGGGCAGTACTACCGGGCGTTCACCACCACCCAGGCGATGTCCGCCGGCCAGAGCGGGTGGTTGCTGGGCCTGAAGGAAAACGCCCAGTTCCGCTCCAACATCGCCCTCACCAACTCGGGGAGTACCACGGCTCGGGTGGCCGTGACCCTCTTCGATGGCAGCGGCGCCGTGGTCACCGCCTACACCGTGGTCCTCGCCCCGGGGGAGTGGAAGCAGGAAAACCGCCCCTACTTCAACAAGGCGGGGCGGACCAACATCGATGAGGGGTTCGCCAGAGTGGACGTGCTGGCCGGCAGCGGGGTCGAGGCGTCGGCCTCGGCGGTGGACGCCGGCACCAACGATCCCATGACGCTGCCGGCGTTGCCGTAGGCGCACCCGGGTGGAAAATCGTGCGGCCGGGGCTAGTCCCCGGCCGCACCGACGTCTTCGGCGGGTGCAGTTATGCGTTCGGGTCTACGAGGGAGGCTGCCCGGCGGCGGCGCGGCCGGCGGCAAAGGCCTGGCGGTTGAGCTCCAGGAACTTCTTGGGCACCCGCTGCTCCAGGCAGGTCCACCACACCTCTTCGGGCAGAGGCAGCACCCGGGACAGGGCCCCCAGCAGCACCACGTTGGCGGCCTTGACGTTGCCCGCCTCCTGGGCGAGCCGCTCACCGGGCACCGTGAGGACCGTTGCTCCCACCGCCGCGAACGCCGGCGCCAGGTGCTCGTCGCCGGGATAGACGGCGCCGCCGGCGGAAACGGTGATGGGCACGATGCTCATGTCGTTGACCACGGCCGTGCCCCCGGGCCGCAGGTAGTGGGCGTACCGCAGCGCCTCGAGCTTCTCGAAGGCCAGCAGGATGTCCGCCTCCCCCACGCCAACGATGGGGGAGTACACCGCCTCCGGGTGCCAGCGCACGTGGGAGATGACGCTGCCCCCCCGCTGCGCCATGCCGTGCACTTCCGACTTCTTGACGTCCAGGCCGGCGGCCAGGGCCACGTCGGCCAGGATGTTGGAGGCGAGCAGGGTGCCCTGCCCACCGACACCGGCAAGGACGAAATTGACGGCGAGAGCTGGGGCATTCACCGGGCACCTCCCTGGGGCATGAGGGCGCAGGAGGAATGGTCGCTGTCCTCCAGCAGGCGCATCTGGTCGCGGGTGGTGATGGCGTCGTGGGGGCAGATCTGGGTGCAGATCTCGCATCCGGTGCAGAGGTCCTTGTCGATGAGGGCCAGGGGCTTGTGGTTCACCGGGTCGATTTCGTCGCTCTTGAGGATAGCCGGGCAGCCGATGCGGAAGCACACCCCGCAGCCGTTGCAGTTCTCCAGCACCTCGAGCGGCACCCACTGGCGACGTGACTCGGGAAGGAGCACGCAGGGCTGGCGGGCGATCATCACCGCCGGCTCGTTGGTGCTCATGAGCTCCTTGTAGGCGCGTTCGATCTCCTTCACGTCGTAGGCCCCGACGGTGGCCACGTGCTTGATTCCGAGGGCGCGCACCAGGGGCTCCAGCTCGATGACGTCGGTGGGCTGGTTCTGCAGGGTGACGCCGGTGCCCGGGTTGGCCTGGTGCCCGGTCATGGCGGTGGTACGGTTGTCGAGGATGATCAGCAGGATGTTGGCCTTGTTGTAAGCCACGTTGACCAGGGCGGGCAGCCCGGTGTGGTAAAAGGTGGAGTCTCCCAGCACCGCCACCACCCGCTCCCCCAGACCCGCCTGGGCGGCGCCGTGGGCCACCGCGATGGAGGCCCCCATGCAGCCGCAGAAGTGCAGCGCCGAGAGGGGTGGCAGGAAGCCCAGGGTGTAGCAGCCGATGTCGCCCGAGACGGCAACCTTCTTCTTGGCGAGAAGCTGGAACACGCCCCGGTGGGAACACCCGGGGCACAGCACCGGGGGGCGCCCTGGCAGCTCGGGAAGGGGAACCGACGGGCGCGCCACCGGCGGTTTGTCCACCGGCAGGCCGGCGGCGGCGCCGGCGCGGCGCACCACGGCGGGGTCGAGCTCGCCGATCAGGGGAAAGATCGACTTGCCCTCGCACGGGAGGCCCAGCAGGCGCACCCCCTCTTCGATGACCGGGTCCAGCTCCTCGAGCACCACCAGGCGCTTGACGACCGCCGCGAACTGGCGGATCAGCCCGGCGGGGAGGGGAAAGACCACCCCCAGCTTGAGGATGGAGGCGGTGGGGAAGACCTCGCGGGCGTACTGGTAGGCCACCCCGGCGGTGATGATCCCCACCTCCCGGTCCCGCCACTCGATGCGGTTGAGGGGGGTGCTCTCCACCCAGTCCCGCAGGCGCTCCAGGCGCTCCTCCACCACCGGATGGCGGCCCCGGGCGTTGGCCGGGACCATCACGTACTTGGCGGCGTCGCGGGGGAACTTCTTGCGCGCCGGCCGCACCTCACCCCGCTCCCCCAGCTCCACCGGGGTGGAGGAGTGGTTGATGCGGGTGGTGGTGCGCAGCAGCACGGGCGTGTCGAACTGCTCCGACAGATCGAAGGCGGCGATGCAGAAGTCCTTGCACTCCTGCGAGTCGGAGGGGTCGAGACAGGGCACACGGGCGAACGAGGCGTAGCGCCGGTTGTCCTGCTCGTTCTGCGAGGAGTGCATCGCCGGGTCGTCGGCGGAGACCAGCACCAGCCCCCCCTCGCTGCCTGTGTAGGACGCGTAGAAAAGCGAATCGGCGGCGACATTGACCCCCACGTGTTTCATCGCCGCCATCGCCCGCCGGCCGGCCAGGGCTGCTCCCACCGCCACGTCCAGGGCCACCTTTTCATTGCTGGACCATTCGCAGTAGACGCCGGGAAAGCGGGAGAACTCTTCGAGAATCTCTGTGGAGGGCGTTCCTGGGTAGGCAGCTGCCACGTACGCGCCTGCCTCCCAGGCTCCTCGTGCGATCGCCTCATTGCCGGAAAGGATTCGCCTCATTGCGACCTCCATCGCCATTGTGGCAAGGCCGTGGTAGGAGAAAAAGCCCCGGCGGGGCGTGGAGAGCCATGATGTCGGATGGCTTGGGGGGGGAGATCCAACGGTGGCCCCCACAACATCGCCCCACCGGGGAATCTGACTGGTTGTCCGTGGCGGCCCTCGTCACCGAATTCGTTGTGAATCGTGAAGGCCTTCACAAAAACAAACCCTACCACCGCTCGGCCCGTTGCGCAAGGGGAGGGTCGGAGGTGCTCTGCCGCGGGGTACGGCGAAGGTTGAGACGCGCAGCGCAGACCGCCGTCGCCTCCGGGGGACGTCCGCCAAGCGGTTGACCGGGATGCCCTTTGACGGAGGAGGAAACTCGCGCTACTCTCACTGTATGCAGAGAGTGTCAGCGGCACGACAGTTGGCGCTGTGGATCGGCCGCAAGGGCAGGGGGCGCGCACAGCTCGCCTGGGGCAATGCCACCCTTGCGCTGTACGTCGACGGGCTGCAAATCCTGGCCGTCGAGGGGGACGACGATGAAAGGCTGTCCTCCGCCTTCGGCCTGGTGCAGGGCCGGGAGTGGTTCCGGGAGGCGCAGGCGGCGGTGGCTGCCGGGCAGGTATCCCAGGGCGAGGCCGCGGCGGTGGTGAAGCGGGCGCTGGCGGCGCGGTTGAAGGAGTTCTTTCTCACCCCCGAAGCCAGTGTGACCTTCGACAACGAACTTCCCGTGGAAGGGGCGCAGTTCACCATCTCCTACCCGCATCTCATCATCGAAATGATGCTCGGATCGAGCGGCGAAGAGCTGGCAGAAGTTTTCCTGCCGGATCCCGAGCTGGTGCTCTTTCGCTTGCCTGATTTCGCGCGGCGGGTGGGGGCCCTGGGTCTGACCGACGAGGCGCTGGCGGTATTCGCCAAGATTAACGATGTTCGTTCGGCGCGGGAGATCGTCGAGCCCTCACCCCACAACCGCAAACTGGTGCTGCGCCTGCTGGCGACCGCGGTGGGGGCTGGCCTGGTGGATGCGTCGCCACGCCTGGCCGACGTGGTGCTGCCGCCGGCCCAACCGCTGCCGGAGCCGAAACCGCGGCCGCGCCGACGATGGCTGGCCTGGGTGTCGATCCTGGTGGTGGTCGCCGCTGCGGCGGCGGCGCTGGCGGTATGGCGACCGTGGGAGCAGCGCCCAGTGCCCACGCAGGTGGGACAATGGTCGATCGCCGTGGACGGCGGCTGCCAGCCGGCCGAGGTGGAGCGGCTGTACCGCCGTCAGGATGCCAACCGCGGCAGCTTCCGAGTGGTTCCCTTTGGCACCGGGAGTGAACGTTGCTACCGGCTGGTGTGGGGTCGCTTCGTCGACCGCGCCGCGGCCGAGCGGGAAATGGCTGCGTTGCCCGACGGGGTGCTGACGAGGGGCTTCGCGCCCCACGTGGTGCGGGTGGAAGAGGGCTCCCAGTGAGGGTTCGGGTGCGCATGCGGAAGGGGAGCGAGAGGATGAACGGCGCTTCTCTGAAGTCGGGTTCCTTCGCAGCGGGGGAGTTTCCGGCCGTGTTGCGCACTCTGGTGCAGGATCTCGCCGAAGGCAGGCTGGATGTGACAGTGGGGGAGGTTTGTCGGTCCCTGTGGCTGGAGGCCGGCCAGGTCCGCGCGGTGACCTCCACGGCCGAGCACGAGAAGCTGGGGAGCTGGCTGGTGGAGCAGAAGATCCTCAGCGCGAGAGATATGGCCCTGGCGCTGGCGCGGCAACCCGAAGGCGTGCTGTTCGGCAAGATGCTGGTGGAAGAGGGCCTACTGGATCTGGAGACGCTGGGGGTGGAGCTGGGGCGACTGGCGGTGCGGATCGTCTCGGCGCTCCTCGCTGCGGAGGGCACCTACACGCTCCGCGGGGAAGTGCGCTTGCCCGTCGATGCGGCGATGATGGACATGACCACCGCCTCCCTGATCCTGGCGGCCTACCGTGTGGTGCCCGAGGAACAGCTGCCGCTGGACGGGTTGGCACCTGATCGCTTCGTCTGGACGGCCGAGGATGCCCTGATGCGGTACCAGGCCATCAATCTGGCCCCGGCCGAGGCCTATCTGGTATCCCGCATCGACGGCACAAGTACCGTTATTCAGTTGAGCCGGTTGGTGGGCATGCCCAAGCCCGCCATGGATCGCACCCTGCTGGGGTTGCAGGCCGCCGGCATCGTCGAGTTGCGAGAAACTCGGGCTGGTCGACCCAGCGAGCCCATCGAGGTACAGGTTCCAGCCGCCGCTCTGGGCGAGGAGTCGGAGGCGCAGCGCTTCACCCCCGAGCAGCAGCAGGAGTACGAGCGCGTGATTCGCCTGGTTGACGAGTGCCGGAGGCAGGATTATTACCGGCGTCTCGGACTGGACCGACGGGCGTCCTACGAGGAGATCCATCGGCGGTACGCCGAGATGACCCGGCTGTTCCACCCCGACCGGGCGCGGGAGCCCCACCTCAGGCTCTTGCGGCGCGATCTGAAGGAGATCGCTCTGGCGCTGAAGGAGGCCTACGAGACGCTGTCGAACTCGGCGCTGCGGGCCGAGTATGACCGCCGCCTGGCCGAGCACCGGCCGCCGGCGGCGCCCCACGTGGATGATCGCAAGCGGGAGCAGGCGCGGCGGGAGCTGGCCGAGGCCAACGTCAAGCGGGCGGAGCAGCTGGCCCGGTCAGGGGACGTGGGCATGGCGGTGGAGTTGCTGGATCAGGCCGTGCGCTTCGATCCGCAACCGCGCACCCTGCTCACCCTCGCCCGGCTGGAGTTTCGCAACCCCATGTGGGTTCAGCGGGGGTTGGACCACCTCCGCCGCGCCGTGACCATCGACCCCACCTTCGTCGACGCCTGGATCGAGTTGGCCTGCTTCTGGGAGCGTCGCCAGCAGCCGGCCAAGCAGCGGCACTGCCTGGAACGGGCGCTGGAGAACGACCCCACCAACGAATGGGTGGCGGCGACGTTGAAGGCGCTGGTGCGCAAGCGCTGACCGCCATGCCCTGGCTCCTGGACGGCAACAATCTGGCGCAGGGAAGGGCGAGAGAAAGGGTTCGCAGCGCTGCTCTGGCCCTGGTACGCGGGCAAAGGGTGAAGGTGGTGGTCGTCTTCGATGGGGCGCCACCGGCCGGCAGCGCCGGGGTGGAGAAGCTTGGCCAGGTCGAGGTGCATTACGTCCCTCACGCTGACGCCGCCATAATGAACCTGCTGGCCACACGCGGCGGGAGGGGGTGGAGGGTGGCGACCGACGACCAGGAGCTGGCCCGGCGGGCGCGCCAGCAAGGAGCAGAGGTCGTGTCCGGGGAAGCGTTCTGGGCCCGGGTAGGGGAGTGGATGGCGGGCGGGAACGAAGCTGGACAGGCAGCGGCCGCGTGGAGGGGCGAGCTGGAGTACTTCCGCGATCCGCGAAACCGCCTTGCCGCCGGGCCGGTGCGAGTGGCGCGCCAGCGCCCGGGCCGGCGCAGCGAGAGGTGAAAGAGCGCGCTGCGCGTGGCGTGACGACGATATGTCGCTGGCGGGGTCGTGAGGTAAGATACGACCAGGCACCGGAGGAGGCAGGTGCTCGCGCCGGTTGCCCCGGGGCAGGCGGCGAGGAAAGTCCGAACTCCAGGTGGGAGCACGCTGGGTAACACCCAGCCGCGGCAACGCGAGGGAAAGTGCCACAGAAAAGACACCGCCCGGGGGGCCGACAGGCGGACCTCGGGTAAGGGTGAAAAGGTGGGGTAAGAGCCCACCGCTCGATCCGTGAGGGTCGGGGCACGGCAAACCCCGTGCGGAGCAAGGCCAAATAGGGGAGCCAACGGGTCCCACCACCGGTTCCCTCCCGGCCGGGAGGGAGGGCTCCCGGGTAGGCCGCTCGAGCGCGTCCGTGAGGGCGTCGCCAGATGAATGAGCACCCACCCCACCCAGGTGGGGGGACAGAATTCGGCTTATAGCCTCCTCCGGTGTCTACCTTTTCGGGGGGTCCGCGCGCCCTCCTCCCGTGCCCCCGCGCGCTCGACCCCCCGGGCCCCCCGCTCGCAGCGGAAGTAAATTCCGCTGCTCGCCTTCTCGCCTCCAGCGCACCCCGCGCGCCCGCCCTCCCGGCCCCCGCGAGATGGCGGGCCGTGAGGCTTGGTCTTCCTTTGCGGGGGGCTCCGCTTCCCGCCCGCCCTGCCCTCCCCGCTCGGGCCCCCCGGGCCCCCCCGCTCGCAGCGGAAGTGAATTCCGCTGCTCGCCTTCTCGCCTCCGGCACACCCCGCCTGCCCGCCCTCCCGGCCCCCGCGAGATGGCAGGTCGTGAGGCTTGGTCTTCCTTTGCGGGGGGCTCCGCTTCCCGCCCGCCCTGCCCTC